>Ga0114982_1000006_pt1 | contig 131613 bp, 133 predicted proteins | sample Shrwel_input2_FT_FD_87183 | JGI IMG/M metagenome (GOLD analysis project Ga0114982, IMG submission 87183) | Subsurface microbial communities from deep shales in Ohio, USA - Utica-3 well 1 S input2 FT | ecosystem: Environmental > Aquatic > Deep subsurface > Shale gas/oil reservoir > Produced... | reverse complement strand
TTTGGGTATCATATTCTTTGTTAATCTTTGTATAGAGGTACTTGTAATTTTTTTCATAATTTCTATCAAGCGCCATTAACGTATTAATATATTTTAATTGCTTATCTCTATTACCAATAGAATCATTATACTTAATTAATAGTTCATATGCTGGTCTAAATTCAGGATTTAATTTTTTTGACTTGTCATATTCTTTATCTATTTCCTCAAAATATTTAACTGCGACATCTCTTTTCCCAAGTTTCCAATTTGAAAGGCCAATGTAAAAAATATCAGTAATATGTGGCCATTGGTCATTATATAGTCTTATCGCTTCAGAGAGTTTTTTGATTGCGGGTTTATAATTTTTTTTAAAATATTCATCTACACCATCACATGAAATAAAATAAGGAGTGTATTGTTTTAGATTATTTTGTTTGATATATTCAAAAGCAGTTTTTAATAAAACATTATTTTCTTCATGTCTTCTTAACTTAGTATTAGTGTCTATTAGACTCATTAGAGAATATAAATAAAACATTTGATAGTTTTTCCCTAAATCAGAAGTTTTAGTTAGATTTTTTTTAAAATATTCTATACAACTTGAGAGCTCTTTATTAGCCTCTTCATATAAGCCTAAATAAATTTTATTTTGAGCAATTAAGTATTTATTACAGTTTACAGTATATGAATCATTAAGTTCATTTGAATATTTATTGGCAATTAAAATGTCATCTAATGCTTTTTGATATAAAGATTGACTCATAAATACAAAGCCTCTATTTAGATATGCTTCAGTTAATAGTTTTTTATCGTTTGATGTTTTACCAATTGCCAAAGCTGAGTCTGCGTATTTTAAATTTTCTGGATACTGCGAAAAGTTACCTGCATATCTATATGCATAAAGTAATGATTCATTATTCTTTTCTTTTTTTGATTTTTTTATATAGAGATTAATTATTTCCCATGCTTTATTTGGGTTATTATGTAGACTGTCAATCTTTTTTTCAATAGTCTCATTATTTAAATCATCAATTTTTGTGTCTTGTGAATTAAATTGAACAAAAAATAAAAAGAATATAAAAAAAACAATTTTATATTGAAATAAATTCTTCATAATCAATGAATAAAGGCGAAATAATGAATTAGTTTATGAGTTATTTGTAAACTTTTACAATATTAATGTTATTTTTTTTAAAAACTGATATAAAATTTATGAAATAACACTCAATTTTTATAAAATGACAGTCCGAAAATTTGTCTCAATGACGTCAATCAACATACATTTGTCTCATCAAAAAAAAATAAAATTATGAAAAAATTAGTATTCTTTAGCTTATCATTTGTTCTTTTCTTTATTTCATGTAGACAAGAAGATGAATTATTATCAAATGAAGATGCAATGAATCTTAAAATTATTCAACAAAGTAGAAGTTTAAGACAGAAAAATGATTTAATTAAAAATATTAAGAATGATACTATTTTGTCAACTACAAGAACAGTTGAGATGGCTGTTGAGGAAATGGCAATTGAAGGGGTAGATGGACAAATAGTACCTCCACCAAGATAATTACAACATATTAATCTAATAAAAAAGTAAAATAAAATTTTTTTTCATCGTTTGTGTTTTCTCTTTTCGCTGTTTGTTCTCAGAACAGCGAAAGAGATTTTTGAAGAATTTTTTATTTAAATTTTTTGAAAGATTTAAAAATAATATTAATAAAAAGTAAAATAAAATTTTTTTTCATCGTTTGTGTTTTCTCCTTTCGCTGTTTGTTCTCAGAATAGCGAAGGAGATTTTTAAAAAAAAAATTTTAAAATACAAATTAAAGGAATATCTAAGATGTACTTTGTTATATTCATAACCATATTTTAATCTTAGAAATTTAAAATATTAATTTAAAAATTTACTGTTATGAAAAAGTTTACACCAATATTGTTAGCATTGGCTTCAATCGCAGTATTATCATTTAAACAATCAAATAGTTCAGGGAAATCTGATGATGTATTGAGTAAAAATGACATTGAGATTTTAGAAATTATACAAAATAAAAGAAAATTAAGAAATAGTAATGAAAATAAGACTACAGTAGTTTTACATAATGAAGAAGAAGCATTAAGATTTCTTAATAAGTAATATTCAGCTAAAATAAATCTAATAAAAGTAAAATAAAATTTTTTTTCATCGTTTGTGTTTTCTCCTTTCGCTGCTTGTTCTCAGAGCAGCGGAGGAGATTTTTTAAAGACATCATCACAATTATTCATACATTCATATTAATTAAGTTGAGCTTAACACAGTATTTCACTAGAAATATTGTGTTTTGTTTTGTAATTGAAAAATAATCAAAAAAATCAATTTATTTTATCAATTCCATAATTTTATTATCTTTGTAAAAATCCTTATCCAAGATATGCAAACTACTTATATCGAAACACAAACAGTTTCTTTTCAAGATTTTAAAAATCAAATATTAGCAGACTATAAACTAGGTAGAATTTCTCGTGAAATGTCTTACATGGCAAGGAGAGAAGTTTTAACAGGTAAAGCTAAGTTCGGGATTGTAGGTGATGGTAAAGAATTACCACAATTAGCCATGGCAAAAGTTTTTAGAAATGGAGATTTTAGAAGTGGTTATTATAGAGACCAAACTTTCGCTTTAGCAGTTGGTGCTTTGTCTGTAGAGAGTTTCTTTGCGCAGTTGTATGCAGATACTTCTGTAGAAAGAGAACCTGCTTCTGCTGGTAGACAAATGAATGGTCACTTTGCAACACGCAGTTTAAATGAAGATGGAACTTGGAAAGATTTAACTCAAATTAAAAATATATCATCAGATATTTCGCCAACTGCAGGACAAATGCCTAGACTTCTAGGTTTGGCTCAAGCTTCTAAGGTTTACAAATCAGTAAAATTTAACGGTTCAGAGAAATTCAGCAATAATGGAAACGAGGTTGCTTTCGGAACCATCGGTGATGCGTCTTCTGCAGAAGGCCATTTCTGGGAAACTTTGAATGCAGCTTGTGCTTTACAAGTTCCTATGATTTTATCAATTTGGGATGATGGTTACGGAATTTCGGTTCCTACTCATGACCAAAGAGCAAAAGAAGACATGGCAGAAATGCTTTCTGGTTTCCAAAGAAAAGAAGGGAAAACAGAAGGTTGCGAAATTATTCAAGTAAAAGCTTGGGATTATCCTGCACTTCTTGACGCTTATGCTAGAGCCGAACATTTTGCTAGAACAGAATCTGTTCCTGTGGTAATTCACGTGACAGAAGTTACTCAACCACAAGGTCATTCTACATCTGGTTCTCACGAAAGATATAAATCTGAAGATAGATTAAAATGGGAAGCAGATTTTGACGGTTTAGAAAAATTTAAAGAATGGATTCTTAATTATTCTATTGAATTAGAAGGTAAAGAAGAAATTTTAGCTACAGTAGAAGAACTTGAAAATATAGAAAAAGAAGCGAAAAAAATCGCAAAAGACGGTCAGAAAAAAGCTTGGGAAAATTATAGAAATTCTATAGAAGTTCTTAAAAATGAAGTACTTCCGTTAGTAGAGAATCTAAAATCTCAGAATAGCGAAGTAGAATCAGAACTGCAAAAATTCGGTTCTTTGATTTCTTATGCTAAAAAGGATGTATTCAGTTTGATGAGAAAAACTTTGCTTTTGACTAGAAATCATCAATCTACTGAAAGACAATGGCTTGCTTCTAAATATGAACAGCTTTTAGCGCAAGAAAAAGATAGTTATTCTTCACACTTGTATTCAGAATCTGAATGGAAATCTACCAATGTAAAAGAAGTAAAACCAATTTACTCAGAAAATTCTGAAATGGTAGATGGAAGAGTAGTGGTAAGAAATAACTTTGATAAAATCTTTGAAAAATATCCTGAAACATTGGTTTTCGGTGAAGATGCAGGGAATATTGGTGATGTAAACCAAGGTTTAGAGGGACTTCAAGAAAAATATGGCAAAGTAAGAGTTGCAGATACTGGTATTAGAGAAGCTACAATTTTGGGTCAAGGAATTGGTATGGCGATGCGTGGACTTCGTCCGATTGCAGAAATTCAGTATTTAGACTATATTTTGTATTGTTTACAAGGAATTAGTGATGATTTGGCAACACTACATTACAGAACAAAAGGTGGGCAAAAAGCACCAGTTATCATCAGAACTCGTGGTCATAGATTAGAAGGAATTTGGCACTCTGGTTCGCCAATGGCGGGAATTATTAACCTAGTAAAAGGTGTTAATGTTTTGGTTCCTAGGAATTTAACTAAAGCAGCAGGTTTTTATAACACGATGCTTCAAAGTGATGAACCAGCAATTATTGTAGAAACGCTCAATGGTTATAGACTAAAAGAAAAACAACCGGATAATTTAGGTGAATTCACGGTTCCAGTTGGTAAAATAGAAGTAACTAAAGAAGGAAAAGATGTTACTCTAGTAACTTATGGTTCTACTTGGAGATTGGTAATGGAAGCTGCCGAAGAATTAGAAAAATTGGGGATTTCTGCGGAAGTTATTGATATTCAGTCTTTAATACCATTTGATATTTCACATGAAATTGCTGAAAGCGTAAAGAAAACCAATCGTTTAGTAATTATAGACGAAGACGTAGAAGGCGGAACTTCTGCATTTATTCTTCAGCAAATCGTAGAAAAACAAAAAGCATTCAGATATTTGGATTCAGCTCCGTTAACGATTGCTGCAAATGATCACAGACCAGCTTATGCAAGTGATGGAGATTATTTCTCAAAACCATCTGTAGATGATATGGTAGAAAAGGTATACGGAATTTTTCATGAAGCGAATCCAACTCAATTTCCAAAAATTTAAAAAATGAAAATTTTATTTTTTATCATAGCAGCTTTTACTCTTTCGAGTTGTGCTGTGGCAAAAATCCAAGATTGCCCAGAAGAAAAAATCATCAATAAAATGCCAAAAGTGATTGATGGAAACTCACAAACGCCTAATGAATATTATATTTACAAAGGAGAAAGAAGGGAAATCAAGGAATTTGATGCCGCTTGGATTGAGAAAAATTGCCCGAATATAAAAGTACAAGAAGTTTATTAAGTTAAATAAAGAAACAACTCAAATTAGGAGTTGTTTTTTTGTTTCAAAAAATCATATTTATATCATAGTAAAACCCGAATTTTCTGAAAAATTCCGTAAATTCGCAAAAATTTAATCTCGAAATGAATTACGATATTATTGTTATAGGTTCTGGACCTGGTGGTTACGTAACCGCAATTAGAGCATCACAATTAGGTTTTAAAACGGCTATCATAGAAAAAGAAAATCTAGGTGGTATTTGTTTAAAACTGGGGATGTATTCCTACCAAAGCTTTACTGAAATCTGCTCAAGTTTTTAACTATATAAAACACGCCGAAGATTACGGTCTTAATAAAGTAGAGGGAAGTTTTGATTTTCCTAAAGTAATTGCTAGAAGTAGAGGAGTTGCTACTAAAATGAGTGGCGGCATTTCTTTCTTGATGAAGAAAAATAAAATTGACGTTATCATGGGAACTGCCAAAATTCAAAAAGGCAAAAAAGTTTCGGTAACAGACAAAGAAGGAAAAGTTTCTGAATATTCAGCAAATCATATTATCATTGCAACGGGAGCTCGTTCTAGAGAATTACCAAATCTTCCACAAGATGGAGTAAAAGTAATTGGGTACAGACAAGCTTTGTCATTACCTACTCAACCGAAATCTATGATTGTAGTAGGTTCTGGAGCAATCGGAGTAGAGTTTGCAGATTTTTATAATACAATGGGAACTAAAGTGACGATTGTAGAATTTATGCCAAATATTGTTCCTGTAGAAGATGAAGAAATTTCTAAACACTTAGAAAAATCTCTTAAAAAATCTGGAATTGATATCATGACCAATGCATCTGTAGAATCTGTAGATACTTCTGGAAACGGTGTTAAAGCCAATGTAAAAACCAAAGATGGAAACATCACACTAGAAGCAGATATTCTACTTTCGGCAGTTGGTATTGCTGCAAATATTGAAAACATTGGACTTGAAGAAGTAGGAATTGCTACAGACAAAGGTAGAGTTTTGGTAAATGAATGGTACCAAACTTCTGTTCCTGGTTATTATGCAATTGGTGATATAATTCCTACTCAAGCTTTGGCTCACGTAGCATCAGCAGAAGGAATTACTTGTGTAGAAAAAATCAAAGGAATGCACGTAGAAACAATTGACTACGGAAATATTCCTGGTTGTACTTACTGTCATCCAGAAATTGCATCTGTTGGTTTAACTGAAAAGCAAGCTAAAGAAAAAGGATACGAAATTAAAGTTGGTAAATTCCCACTTTCTGCATCTGGTAAAGCTACCGCAAATGGTAATACAGATGGTTTCATCAAAGTAATTTTTGATGCAAAATACGGAGAATGGTTAGGTTGTCATATGATTGGTGACGGTGTTACAGATATGGTTGCAGAAGCGGTGGTTGCTAGAAAATTAGAAACTACTGGTCACGAAATCATCAAATCTATTCACCCGCATCCAACTGTTTCTGAAGCAATTATGGAAGCTGTAGCTGCTGCTTACGGAGAAGTGATTCACATCTAATATTTATGTAATAAATACAAAAAAACCACAGTTTTTGCTGTGGTTTTTTTAATTTTAACAAATGAAACTAATAATAATATGAAGAAAGAAATCGGGTTAGTACTTTCAGGCGGTGGAACTAAGGGAATTGCCGAAGCTGGTGCACTGAAATTTTTAGAAGAAAAAAATATTTTTCCTGAAGTCATTGCAGGAACGAGTGCTGGTGCAATTGTAGGCGGATTGTATTCTTTTGGAAAATCTCCAGATGAGATTTTAGAATTTTTTAAATCGGTTTATTTTTTCAATTGGAAACATTTTACGCTTACTAAACCAGGATTTATCAATTCTGAAGTTTTTAGATTGTACTTGAAACCCATTATTGGAGAAATTAAAATTAAAGATTTAAAATTAGAATTGCTTATTACAGCTACTGATTTGGTTCAAGGCGTTACGCACGTTTTTGATGGAGACACTTATTTGCTTGATGCGATTATAGCTTCATGTTCGGTTCCAGGTTTGACCAGTCCTTTCCAAAAAGATGGAATGTTATTAAGCGATGGCGGAATTTTGAATAATTTTCCTTCAAATCTCATCAGAGAGAAATGTGAAAAACTAATTGGAGTATATGTTTCGCCATTGCAAGACATTGAAGGCAAACAACTCAATAGTATAAAAGCAGTTTCTACCAGAGCTTATGAATTGCTGAGCCACAGTGTAGAAAATTATAAATTCAAAGATTGCGATTGGTTTATCTCTCCCAAAGAATTATCTAATTATGGAATGTTCGAGAGCAATAAAGCCAGAATGAACGAAATCTTTAAACTGGGTTACGACGAAGCCGTAAAAACTTTCCCCGAAAATTTTTAATATTTTCTAAAAAACATATTTTGAATAGACTAAAACTCCTGTAATTAAGGAAAGTAGAGTAGCCGTTACAACACTTGCGGCTGCTAAATCTTTAATTAAGCCTATTTTTTCATTGAAATTTGGTTCTATGAAATCACAAATTTTTTCAATAGCTGTATTGATGATTTCTGCAATGAGAACTAAAAAACAAACGATAAAAATTAAAACAGCATCTGTAGAATTTAATTGGAAATAAACCATTAAAAATAAATTAATAACAAGTGCTAAAACTTCTAACTGAAAGTTTCTTTCGGTTTTTAGCATCCAAAAAAGTCCTTTGAAAGCATAATAAACACTTTTGTAAAACGGAGGTCTTTTCATTACCAATTTTTATCAACCATGTAAATAAGTTGTGTCATAACTACAGCTCCCAATAATAATTCTCTTCGATTTACTTTTTCGAAAGTATCTTCTGGAGTATGATGAATGTCAAAATATCTTTGTGAATCTGTGACCAATCCAGATCCTGGAATTTTAAGTTCTCTCAGAGGTTCTATGTCTACGCCAGAATGATCTCCTGCAAATTCATAAATTCCGTATGGATTAAAAAGTTTTTCCCAAGATTTCATAGATTTGGCTTTGTCAGGATGCATTCCTAAGCTAAAACTTCTCGGTGTAAAACCTCCACTGTCACTTTCTAAGGCAAAAACGTGCGGTTCTTCAGATTTTTTTACCGTTTCCATGTACGTTCTTCCACCTCTAACACCATTTTCTTCATTGGCAAAACAAACTACTCTTATGGTATGATTATTTTTGAGTTTTAAATTTTTGAAAGTTCTCAGCACTTCTATACTTTGTACAATTCCAGCACCATCATCATGAGCGCCTTCACCTACATCCCAAGAATCGAGATGAGCGCCAACTACAATTACTTTTTCGTCTGATTTTCCTTTGATTTCGCCAATGACAGATTTGGTCATCATTTGTCCATTCATTCCGCAATTAGAATTGAGAACGGCTTGAACTTTTTGTTTTTTGAGTAAGATTTCTTCTAAATAATCAGCAGATTCTGCACCAATTGCAACGGCAGGAATTTTAGGAATTCCGTCTTCATAACGAGTAGAACCAGTGTGAGGAACATCGTCAAAAGAAGAAGTAAGTGAACGAATAATTACGGCTTTTCCACCTTTTTTTGCAACTTCAGATGGAGTAACTCTTCTGTATTTTCCAGCATCTCCGTAAGCTTGACCGGTAACCACAAACTCTTGTTTAAAGGCATAGTTGAAAAACACAATTTTATCTTTTACAGCATAATCTGGTAATTTTTCGAAATCTTCTAAAGTTTTTACTAAAATGACTTCTCCTTCTAAATCTTTACCTTTGGTTCCTTCAGAATTGCCTAAGGAAAGCATCTTTACTTCTTTCCATTTTCCGTGATTCACTCTTAGTTTTAAAGATTCATCACCTCGTGTCCATACGTTTACCATTACAGGTTGAAACCAAACTTGGTCTGCACCAGCTTCTAGCAGTTTTTTCATCGCCCAGTCTGCAGATTTTTCGTAATTACTGCTTCCGGATAATCTGCTGCCAATATCTTTGGTTAATTCTCTTAAGTCTTCATAAGATTTACCATTGACCAAAATTTCGTCTGAAATTTTCTTAAATTGAAGAGAATCTTGTTTGAAATTTTGAGACCAAAAAAATCCGCCCAAAAAGAGCGGAAGTATGTAAAGTAGTTTCTTCATGTTCTGATTTCTTTTTGGAAATCTAAAAGTACTATTTTTTTGTAATAAATCAAGAAAAATTACCAATCCATGTCGTACATTAACAGTGCAGTAACCAATTTTGGCTCTATGTAAGTACATTTCGGAGGCATTTGTAAATTCTGATTTGCCAGTTTGGTAATGTCATTAAAACTTACTGGAAACAATCCAAAGCCAACGGAATAGTCGCCAGAATCTACTTGTTCTTTAAGTTTGATAATTCCTTCAATATTAGAATTTCCTTTTATAAAATTCATTTTGCTGTTTTCTTCTTCCTCATAATCATTAATTCCGAGAATAGGTTTGAAGATATATTTGTCTAATAAATGATGGTCTACATTGTCTAATCCTTGGTCTAAATCTCTGAGATTATGTTTTACGTGCAGTGAATAAAATTTACCACCCAAATACATAGAAATGTGGAATTTCTGAGAAGGATAGTAAGCGTTTTCACCTTTTTCGTGGATAAGGAAGTTCTCTGATAGTTTTTGTAAAAATTCTTCTTCAGAATTTCCGTTTAAATCTTTTACAACTCTGTTATAGTCATTAATTTTAATCGATTGACTAGAAACAATAAAACTGAAAACAAAATTATAAGGTTCATTGCCATTATGTCTTTTGTTTTTTTCTTTGTGTTTTTGAGCGTATAAAGCTGCAGAAGCTATTCTGTGGTGACCATCAGCTACATAAAAAGAATCAATTTGGTCTATTACTTCTTTAAATTGCTGAAGTTTTAGACGATTGTCTATTCTCCATACTTTGTGTCTTACTCCAGTTTCGTCTGTATGATTAATGATGGGAACATTTTTTTCTTCGTGATTCATCAGTAATTCTATTTTAGAATTAGCTTGATAGGTAAGAAGAACGGGTTCTGCTTGAAGTGAAACTTTCTCTAAGAAATGAGCTAGTTTTTCTTTTTTATAAGTAAGGGTAGACTCATGTTTTTTGATTTTTCCGTTCCAGAAATCTTCCACACTTGTCAATCCTAATAATCCTCTAAAAACAGATTTATTGGGTAAAATTTGCTCATACAAATAATAAGAAGAGCTGTCTTGAAGAAGTTTATTGTCGCCCAACATTTCTTCGTAATTGCTTCTTACTTTTCGTAGATTTCTATCAACATCTTTCGATTTGCTGCATACATATGGTTTAATCATCTGTATGTAAGAAGAGTCTTCCGTCGCTTTTTTATTGATTTCTTCCTGCGTAAAATTATCCAAAGGATGAGTTGGGAATTTATCAATATAATCAGGGTGCGGTCTAACTCCTCTAAATGGTTTAAAAACTGGCATGTTCTACGTTTAATTAATTTGAGGTTTTATATAGTTTAATTTTTTAAATTTTGCGAATATAATAAATTTTTAAATTATATAAGTTTTTGTAAGTCAATAATTTGTTGTGCTAATTCTGTTCCTATTCTTTCTTGGGCTTCTAAAGTGCTTCCACCAACATGCGGAGAAAGCGAAAGCGAAGGATTCATCAGAATCTGAATTTCTGGTTTTGGTTCGGTTTCGAAAACATCTAGAGCAGCTCCTGCAACTTTTTTATTTTCTATATAATCTATGAGTGTTACTTCATTGATTACACCACCTTTTGCTGTATTTACAATGAAAACGCCATCTTTCATCATTTCAAATTCTGGCGTGTCTATTATATATTCAGGAGTTTCCAAAGTATTAATGCTGATGAAATCTGCCTCTTTTAGAAACGCTTCCATATCATTGGTAGAAGTGAATTCAAAATCAATAGTTCTTCCGTCAAAAAATTCTAAAGAAATGGTATCTGTTTTAGGTTTTCTGGTGTAGAAAATAATTTTCATTCCAAGACCAATTCCTATTTTAGCAACTTCTTTTCCGATTTTACCAAAACCGATGATTCCTAGCGTTTTGCCTGAAAGTTCTGTTGCTTTTTCGTAAGATTTTTTGAGAAACGCAAATTTAGTTTCACCTTCTAAAGGCATATTTCTATTAGAATCGTGCAAAAATCTAATCAAAGTTAAAAAATGAGCAAAAACCAATTCGGCTACGGATTTAGCAAAAGCTTTTGGAGTATTAATGACATGAATTCCTTTAGATTTGGCATACTCTACCTCTATATTATCCATTGATTCGCCACCTTTTCCTATGATTTTCAAACTCGGACAAGCGTCTATAAGTTCTTTAGTTACTTGTGTAGCATTTTTTACCAATAAAACTTCTACTTGATTTTCATTGATAAAAGGAATGAGGTGTTCCTGAGAAACTCTGTTGTCAAGAAGATTTAATTCAGCTTCTTTCAAAACTTTTTCTCCAGAATTTGAAATACCGTCGTTTGCTAAAATTTTCATATTTTTCTTTAGATTTTAAATAGATTTCATAACATCTACCAAAACCTGTACGCTTTCTATTGGTAATGCATTGTAGAGGCTTGCTCTGTAACCACCTAAACTTCTGTGTCCGTTTAATCCATTGATTCCAGCAGCTTTCCAAGCGTTGTCAAAAGCTTCTTTTTTAGATTCGTCTGTAATTTTGAATGAAACATTCATTAAACTTCTATCTTCTGGAACGCAGAAACATTCAAATAATGGATTTCTGTCTATTTCATCATAAAGAAGTTTCGCTTTAGCAATATTTCTTTCTTCGGCAGCAGCTATTCCGCCATTGTTTTCTAACCATTGTAGGGTAAGTAGTGAAGCATATACTGCAAAAACTGGAGGTGTATTAAACATAGATTCTTTCGCTACATGTTGAGCGTAATCTAAGTATGAAGGAATAACTCTTCCTGATTTTCCTAGAATTTCTTTTTTTACCACCACTAGAGTAGTTCCAGCTGGTCCCATATTTTTTTGAGCACCTGCATAGATTAAGTCAAATTTAGAATAATCTATCACTCTAGAGAAAATATCCGAACTCATGTCAGAAACCATTAACGTATTGGCTTTTGGAAAATCTTTGATTTGAGTTCCATAAATGGTATTGTTAGAAGTGCAGTGGAAATAATCATATTCTGCACCTACTTCTTCAATTTTTGGAATGAAAGAGTAATTTTCTTCCTTAGAAGAACCGATTACATCTACTGTTCCTAATTTTTTGGCTTCTTTAATTGCATTAGCAGCCCAGTTTCCAGAATCTAAATAAGCAGCTTTTCCGTTTTCTTTCATCAAGTTAAATGGAACCATCGCAAATTGTAGACTTGCCCCTCCACCTAAAAATAATACATCATAGTCATCATTAAGATTCATTAATCTTTTTACGATGGCTCTGGCTTCATCCATTACTGCGATGAAGTCTTTACTGCGGTGAGAAATTTCTAAGATAGAAAGTCCCATGCCGTTAAAGTCTAAAATTGCTTCTGCTGATTTTTGGAAAACTTCTTGAGGGAGAATGCAAGGTCCTGCACTGAAATTATGTTTTTTCATATTTTTATTGAGAATGATAGTAATTTTATTGAAACAAAAAATCCCGCTCATGCAGAATGAAGCGGGATTTTTTTAATTTTTATTCGCCGTGTAAAAATGCTTTTTTACCTAAAAGTTCTGCGTCCGTTTCTACATGGTTGTCATCTGGAACACAACAGTCTACCGGACAAACCGCTGCGCATTGTGGTTCTTCGTGGAAACCTTTACACTCGGTACACTTATCTGGAACAATGTAGTAAACATCATCACTTACAGGTCTTTGAGGTGCATTAGCATCTATTGTTAAACCTGATTTCAAAGTTACGGTTCCTTTTAGACTGGTTCCGTCTGAAGCTTTCCAGTCTACAGCTCCTTCATAAATCGCGTTATTAGGGCATTCTGGTTCGCAAGCTCCACAATTAATACATTCGTCTGTTATTATAATAGCCATTGCTAGGTATTTTTTTTAAATTTGCACAAAATTAGTAAATTTCAGTTGATTTGGAAAAGTTTTGCATGGTAAAACTTATCTTTTTTGAGGTAATTTTTAATAATAAGTGCAAAAATAATAGGATTAAATAAATAAAATGAAACAAGATCTCAAAATACAGGGTTTAAGTAAATTAGGACATTATCTTCAACAGTTTTTACAAAAATCAGAAATTGATTATACTCATGATGAGCAAGAATTAGCCGTATTAATGAGACGAAGCGAGGTAGAAAACCCTTGGTTTACACAAGAAAACATAAGATTTTGTTTAAAAAATTGGTCAGATATTTTAACCGAAGAGAATATAAAAAATTGGCTTGCAGAATATCAGGTTTCTCAAATATCTAAAAAAGTAGGATTGATTTTGGCGGGAAATATTCCTTTAGTAGGCTTTCATGATGTGATGTGTGTGATTCTAAGCAATCATATTCCGCTGATTAAACTTTCTTCTAAAGACAGACTTCTTTTGCCTTTCTTTTTGAAAAAATGGGGTGAATTTTCTGAGTGGAATTTAGAATTTCAAATCGTAGAAAGATTGACGGAATATGATGCGGTAATTGCTACAGGAAGTAATAATACGGCGAGATATTTAGAATATTATTTTAAAGATGCTTTGTCTATTATTAGAAAAAACAGAACTTCTGTGGCGGTAATTAAAGGAGATGAAACTGATGAAGAATTGCAATTATTGGCAGAAGATATTTTCAGATATTTTGGTTTAGGTTGTAGAAATGTAACGAGACTTCTTATCCCGAAAGATTATGAATTAAGCAGACTTTTTGAAAACTTTTTAGGTTTTAAAGACGTAATTAATCATCATAAATATGCCAATAACTATGATTATAATAAAGCAGTTTATCTCTTGAATCAAGAAAATTTTTGGGATAATAATTTTGTAATGCTCAAAGAAGATAGCGCACTATTTTCGCCGCTTTCTGTGCTTAATTTCAGCAGATACGAAAGTGTAGAAGAAGTTCATGCTTTTCTCGTGGAAAATGAATCAAATATTCAGTGTGTGGTAGCAAAACCAGAATTGGGAATAAAAAATTCTTTAAACTTTGGAGAAGCGCAAAATCCTAGTCTCAATACTTATGCAGATAATATTGATACGATGGCTTTTTTAAGTGTGGTATAAATATTTTTTCTATTTTTAACAATTAAAATTTTTAAAAACAAATATCTATGGAAATTCAAACTACATTAGTTTCTCAAGCAACTGATATTGAGAAAGGAGAATTCTACAAAAAAACGTATTTACATGTTGCTTTTGCGCTTTTAGCATTTGCGTTGGTAGAATACATTTTATTATTTAACATTCCAGAAGAGTATATCATTGCGATGGTTTCTCAAAAATTTGCTTGGTTATTCATTTTGGGGTTATTTTGGTTAGGTTCTACATTAGCGAATAAATGGACGCTTTCTCAAAGTAAAAATGTGCAGTATTTAGGCTTAGCTTTTTATGTTTTACTAGAAGCGATTATCTTTTTGCCTATGATTTATTTAGCTGTAGTGTATACAGAAAGTTTAGAGGTTTTAAAACAAGCTGCGCTCCTTACTTTAGCTTTATTTGGAGGCTTAACAGCTGTTGCTTTTTTAAGCAATAAGGATTTTTCTTTCCTTAAAAATGTTATTGTAATAGGAGGTTTTGTTTCTCTAGGATTAATCGTAATTACAATCCTTTTTGGATTTAATTTAGGATTATGGTTTTCACTAGGAATGGTTTTATTGGCTTCGGCAAGTATTTTATACGAAACACAGAAATTAAAAGATGTTTATTCTCCTAATCAATATGTAGGAGCGTCACTACAATTATTTGCTTCAATCATGCTTCTTTTTTGGTATATTTTAAGAATTCTATCAAGTAGAAAATAAACCAGTTTAAAATAAAAATTAAAAAAATCCAGATTTTTTAAAATCTGGATTTTTTTTCGTTTAATTCTGTTTTGAAAATCATCACGCTTTCCCCGAATTTTCGAGCGATTATTTCAGAAAGATTGTAGAGTTCAGCTTCTGAGAATTCTTGTCTTTTTTCATCGCTTTCGAAGATGAGAAGGAGATTAGTGTTCTTGCCTTCGGTAAGCATTTCGGTATTTACTTCAGAAAGAATGTATTTTTCTACGTCTATAAAGTTTTCAATTAAAGTTATCAATTCATTCTCTAAATACTGTTCCCAAGTTTGCAATTGGCTTTCTACGGTGTGGAATGTTATGCTTAAAATGCTCATTTTTCTTATTTTTGGAAATTATTTTGCAAAAATACTCAAAAATGACAAAAGGAATTCTCACCGTTCTACTTTTATTGGTTTCTAACATATTCATGACGTTTGCGTGGTATGGTCATCTAAAATTCCAAGAATGGGGTTGGATGAAAAAATCTGTGCTTTGGTCGGTTATTCTCATCAGTTGGGGATTTGCGTTGTTTGAATATATCTTTCAAGTTCCAGCTAATAGAATTGGTTTTAGAGAAAATGGAGGTCCTTTTACCTTGTTTCAGTTGAAAATTATACAAGAAGTAGTTACACTAGTTGTTTTTACCGTATTTGCAGTGTTTTTCTTTAAAAATGAATCGTTTAAATGGAATCATTTAGCGGCTTTTGTTTGTTTGGTTTTGGCGGTTTATTTTGTTTTCAAAAAATGATAAATATTAGCTTATTTGTGGATAACAAATTGTGAATTTCCGTCAATTTTTTCGGCATTTTTTCGTATATTCGTGCGTTATTTAAAATTGAAAAATTTAGAAATCAGTTTATTTTGTTATAAGTCTGATTTTCAAATAATTAAAAAATAAAGTATGCATAAAGAAGGAGAAAGACTAATTCCTATCAACATCGTTGATGAAATGAAATCCTCTTACATTGATTACTCAATGTCGGTAATTGTTTCCAGAGCGTTACCAGATGTAAGAGACGGCTTAAAACCTGTTCACAGAAGAGTTTTATACGGGATGTATGGTTTGGGCGTTTTTTCGAACAGAAAATATTTAAAATCTGCAAGAATTGTAGGGGATGTTTTAGGTAAATATCACCCTCATGGAGATTCTTCAGTTTATGATGCTATGGTAAGAATGGCGCAACCATGGAGTTTGCGCTATCCGCAAGTAGATGGTCAAGGTAACTTCGGTTCTATGGACGGAGATCCACCAGCTGCAATGCGTTACACCGAAGCGAGATTAAAGAAAATTTCAGATGAAATTCTTTCTGATTTAGATAAAGAAACGGTAGATTTTCAGAATAACTTTGATGATTCATTAACTGAGCCAAAAGTTCTTCCTACCAAAATTCCTAATCTTTTAGTAAACGGAACTTCGGGGATTGCTGTAGGTATGGCTACCAATATGGCGCCTCACAACTTATCTGAATCTGTAGATGCTATCTGTGCCTATATTGACAATAGAGAAATTACTATTGATGAACTGATGAAGCATATTATTGCTCCAGATTTCCCAACAGGTGGTATTATTTATGGTTATGAAGGAGTAAGAGATGCTTTCCACACAGGAAGAGGCAGAATTGTGCTTCGTGCGAAAGTTAGTTTTGAGGAAATAGGCAATAGAAATGCCATCATCGTTACCGAAATTCCTTACCAAGTGAATAAAGCAGAAATGATTGCCAGAACTGCAGAATTGGTAAAAGATGAAAAAATTCCTGGAATTTATGAAATTAGAGACGAGTCAGACAGAAACGGTCTTAGAGTAGTTTATGAATTAAAGAATGACGCGATTCCAAATGTTGTTCTTAACTTATTGTATAAATATACTGCTTTACAAACTTCTTTCTCTGTTAACAATATCGCTCTAGTTCATGGTAGACCAGAACAATTAAATCTTAAAGATATTATTCATCATTTCGTAGACCACCGTCACGAAGTGATTGTGAGAAGAACAGAATATGAGCTGAAAAAAGCGAAAGAAAGAGCGCATATTTTAGAAGGTTTTATGAAGGTAATTGGTTCGCAAGAATCTCTTGATAAAGCCATTGCCATTATTCGTCATTCTGCAAATCCACAAGAAGCAAAAGAAGGATTAATTGCAGAATTTGAACTTTCAGAAATTCAAGCTCAAGCGATTCTAGATTTACGTCTAGCTCGTTTAACAGGAATGGAGCTTGACAAAATTAGAGCCGAATATGAAGAAATTATGGCTTTAATTAAAGATTTAGAAGACATTCTTTCTAATGAACCGAGAAGATACCAAATCATCAAAGATGAATTGCTAGAAGTTAAAGAAAAATACGGTGACGAAAGACGTTCAGAAATAGATTATTCAGGTGGAGAAATGTCTATCGAAGACTTAATTCCAGACGAAAAAGTAGTTCTTACAATTTCTCACGCTGGTTACATTAAGAGAACACCACTTTCTGAATACAAAGTTCAAAGTAGAGGTGGGGTTGGTAACAAAGCTGCTACCACTAGAGATGCAGATTTCTTAGAATACATTGTTTCGGCGACTAATCACCAATACATGATGTTCTTTACCGAAAAAGGAAAATGTTTCTGGTTAAGAGTTTTCGAAATTCCTGAAGGTTCTAAAACAGCGAAAGGAAGAGCGGTTCAGAATTTAATTAACATAGAACCAGATGATAAAATCAGAGCATACATCAGAACCAATGATCTAAAAGATGTAGATTATGTAAATTCTATGTATGTAGTAATGGTGACTAAAAATGGTATTATCAAGAAAACTTCTCTTGAACAATATTCTAGACCAAGAGTAAATGGTATTAACGCTATTGAAATTAGAGAAGATGACCAATTATTAGAAGCTAAATTAACTACAGGAACTTCTGAAATCATGATTGCGACTAAAGGTGGTAAATGTATCAGATTCCCAGAAGAAAAAGTAAGAGCAGTTGGTAGAAGTTCTATAGGAGTTCGTGGTGTAGATTTATCTGATGGAGATGAAGTAATTGGCATGATTGTGGTAAATGATATTCAAAATGAAACTGTTTTGGTCGTTTCGGAGAAAGGATATGGTAAACGTACCGCAGTAGAAGATTATAGAATTACCAATAGAGGTGGAAAAGGAGTAATCACGCTTAATATTACTGAAAAAACAGGAAATCTTATTGCGATTCAGTCGGTTACAGATGAAGATGGTTTGATGATTATCAACAAATCTGGAGTTGCCATCAGAATGGGAATGGAAGACCTAAGAGTAATGGGTAGAAATACTCAAGGAGTAAGAATGATTAATTTGAAAAATAATGACGAGATTGCTGCTGTTGCTAAAGTGATGATGGACAAAGAAGTAGAAGAAGAAACTGAAGAGACAGTAGAGAATATCGACGAAGAAACTCAGAATCAAGCTCCTCTTGAATCTCAAGAAGATACATTAAATAAGAACGAAGAAGAATAGTATTATATTGAGGACAAGCCATAAACTTGTCCTTTTTTTAAAAATTTAATTTTTACATTATGAAAAAAATAATTTTAAGTGCAGCAGTTATTGCCTTTGGTTTTTCATTTGGACAAAAAAAAGAAATTTCAGCTGCTTTCAAAGCAATCGAAGCAAATGATACTGCTACAGCAAATACACAGATTGGTGCTGCAGATGCAATTTTAGGTGGAAAAACTTACCTTTTAGAGCCTACCATTTTAGAACAATATTATTATGCTAAAGGTCTTGGACTTTTAAATACAGGAAAAATTTCTGAAGGAGCAGAAGTATTAGCAAATATCTCTGCACTTGGAAAATCTAAAATTTATGTAGGTAAGAACGCAGAGAAACAAAAAGTGTATTACGTAGGTAAACAAGCTGCAGATGCATCTGGAGTAGCTAATCTTAAAGAAGAAACTTACGCACCTACACTTGTAGGAAATCTTGGAGCAAAGATCAATCCACTATTGACTAAAGCTAATGAAGAAGCTATGGCTGCTTATAATGCTAAAAACCATGAAGTAGCAGGAAAAAAATTTTTAGAAGTAAATAATTTATTAGCTGCAGCAGGTAGTGAAGATAAATTATATAAATATTATGCAGGTGTATCTTATGCTCAAGGTCAAAAAAATGTAGAAGCTGCTAAGGTTTATAATGAGTTAATTAATGAAGGTTATACTGGTGTAAAAACTGAATATAAAGCAAAAAATAAGAAAACAGGAACAGTAGAAACTCTTGATAAAAACTCTTTTGAGCTTTATAAAAAAATGGGTGCAACTGGTGATTATACTGATTTTAAAACAGAAAACACTCCAAGTGTAGAACAAGAATTGTATGAAACGGCTGTAGCTTTAGAGATAGAAAACCAAAACTATGACTCAGCTTTAGCATTAATAGATAAAGGATTAGCTAAATTTCCAAAAAGTAGTAAATTAACAGAACAACAAGGTACGGTTTACTACAAATCAGGGAAAATGGATCAGTTCATGGCTAATCTAAAAGATCAAGTTACTAAAAATCCTAACGATAAAGTTTCTTGGTATAATTTAGGAGTTTTAGCAAGTAAAGATCCAAGTAAATTAGCTGAAGCTGAAGGTTATTTCAAAAAATCTTTAGAAATTGATCCTAACTATGTAGAAGCTCTACAAGGTATGGTATTCAATATCTATGTAAATGGAGATGATAAAGCAATAGAAGCAATTGATGCAGCTAGAAAAGCAAAAAAAATGGATGTATTCAATAAATTATTAGGTGAAAGAAGAGCTAAATTAAGCAAGGCTATTCCTTATGCAGAGAAAATTTATTCTCTTAACCCTAAAGATGTAGAAATTGTATCTTTATTAAAAGGTTTATATCAAACTTCACATAATGATGCTAAATTCCAAGAAATGAAAGCAGTAGAAGCTGCTCTAAAAGCTGGAAAATAATTGATATTTCAATACATAAAAATAAAATCCCGAAGAAATTCGGGATTTATTTTTTTACCAGTAGTTTTTCACAGACCATTTTGCTGAGAACTTCTGTTTTATCTGAAAACTCTATCTGCATAGAACCATCAAATTTTTCTATGTTTTTAATTAAAATTTCTGCACCTAAAGCTAGATTTCTCTGGTTGAGGTAATTCAGGAAATCATCTGTAGAAATAGTCACAGAAGTAAGAATTACTGTTTCATTTATTTTACACTCACTTAGTTTTTTAAGATTTTGAGTGATAATGATACCGTCTTTGTCTGGAATAGGTTCACCATGAGGATCTACTTTTGGAAAATTGAGGATTTCATCCATCTTGTCAAAAAAATCTTCAGAGTGTACATGTTCTAATTGTTCTGCAATTTCGTGTACATTTTCCCAACCGAACCCCATTTTTTCAACCAAAAACATTTCTGTTAATCGATGTTTTCTTACCACTATAGCCGCTTCTTTTCTTCCCAATTCTGTTACTCTTATTGGTTTATAAGTCTCGTAGATTACCCAATTTTTGTCTGCAAATTTTTTCATCATGCTGTTTACAGAAGGCATTTTGATTTGTAAAAATTTACTTAATTCATTTACAGTAACCTGATTTTCAGAATCTAATAGATGGAAAATGGCTTTTAAATAGTTTTCTTCGGTAAGGGAATTCATGTTGTTAGATGTAATATTTTTCAAATCTAACATTTTATTTTTACATAAAAAAACCTCCAATTGCTTGGAGGTAAAAACTAATAACCATGAAAACTCAAATTAAACATGAGAATCGTTATTAATATTGCAAATAACGTGCCAAAAGAAAATGGCTCTCTTTGAAATAAGTTTCCTTTGCAAAAGTACAAAAAAATCTTACATTTGCAAAAAATATTTTAAAAAAATTATGTCAGGTAACATTACATTTACAATGATTAAGCCAGATGCAGTTGCAGATGGGCACATTGGAGCAATTTTAGGGAAAATTGCAGAAGCTGGATTTACATTCAAAGCATTAAAATTAACTCAATTAACAGTTGCAGATGCTAAAAAATTCTATGAAGTACATGCAGAAAGACCTTTCTACGGAGAATTAGTAGAATTTATGTCTTCTGGACCAATCGTAGCTGCGGTTTTAGAAAAAGAAAATGCAGTAGAAGATTTCAGAAAACTAATCGGTGCTACCAATCCTGCAGATGCGGCAGAAGGAACCATTAGAAAGATGTTTGCAAGAAGCGTAGGCGAAAATGCAGTTCATGGTTCAGATTCTGATGAAAATGCTCTAATTGAAGCGCAATTCCATTTTTCTGGAAGAGAAATTTTCTAATCAAATAGTTTTACCCAAAATTTATAAAAAAAGTTCGAGAATTTCTCGAACTTTTTATTTTTTATCTTTTACATATTCATCTATGTCTGGTGAAGCATCTACTTTTGAAATAAAATTTGTTGCTCCATATTTCTTAGAAACTTTATTGGCCCAATAAATTCCTAAAACAATTCCTGCTATGACAAAAAATCCAAAAAGGAAATTACTGTTCAAGTAATATTGACACGCGTAACCAATTCCAATTCCTAAAATAGTTGGTGATGCAACTATTTTCAACCAAGAAATAGCATCAATGATGGTTTCGAAAAAAGATTTTTCATTTTTCATGATAATGGTGATTAGTTTTTTTTGAAATTAAACTTTTAACAGTTCAATTGTTCTTTCTGGATTTTCACTGGCGAAAACTGCATTTCCTGCCACCAAAACATCTGCACCTGCTTCGAAGAGTTTTGGAGCATTTTCGGTATTTACGCCGCCGTCTATTTCAATAAGCGCTGTAGAATTATTCTCCAGAATCAATTCTTTGGTTTCTCTGATTTTTTTGTAAGTGTTTTCTATGAATTTTTGTCCACCAAAACCAGGATTTACGCTCATCAAAAGTACCAAATCTACTTCGGTAATAATATCTTCTAAAACCCAAACTGGAGTAGAAGGATTAAGCACTACACCAGCTTTTGCACCTTTGTCTTGAATTAAATTAATGGTTCTGTGAAGATGTGTACACGCTTCATAATGTACAGAAACCAAGTCTGCGCCGTAATTGATGAATTCTTCTACATATTTTTCAGGCTCTACAATCATAAGATGCACATCTACAAATTTTTTGGCATGTTCCTGAATCGCTTTCATTACTGGGAAACCAAATGAAATATTCGGTACGAATCTTCCATCCATTACATCTACGTGAAACCAATCGGCTTGACTGCTGTTAATCATTTCTATATCACGCTGTAAATTCCCAAAATCTGCAGATAAAACTGAAGGTGCAATAAGTTTTGTTTTCATTTTATTTTTTTACTTCTTTCGTTTAGATTTTTAAAGTATTGATATAAAAAAAAGATAGCGAGCTGCTATCTTTTTTGCGTTTTGCTGATAGCTGAATGCTTACAGCTTTATTATTTTCCTAAATAAGACTTCAAGATTTTGCTTCTAGAGTTGTGTTTCAATCTCTTAATTGCTTTTTCTTTAATTTGTCTTACTCTTTCTCTCGTTAAGTCGAAAGTTTCACCTATTTCTTCTAGAGTCATAGGATGTTTTCCGTTTAGACCGAAATATAATCTTACCAAATCTGCTTCTCTTGGAGTAAGTGTTTGTAAAGCTCTTTCAATCTCTATTTGTAGAGATTCTAGCATTAAGTCTTTATCAGGACTTGGTGATTCACCAGAACGTAAAACGTCATATAAGTTAGAATCTTCTCCTTCTACTAATGGTGCGTCCATAGATAAGTGACGACCAGAGTTTTTCATAGATTCTTTAATATCTTCTTCGCTCATGTCTAGAACTTCTGCCAATTCTTCTGGTGAAGGTGGTCTTTCGTTTTCTTGTTCTAAGTGTGCGTAAGCTTTGTTGATTTTATTGATTGAACCAATTTTGTTCAAAGGTAATCTTACAATTCTAGATTGCTCTGCAAGAGCTTGTAAGATAGATTGTCTAATCCACCAAACTGCATAAGAAATAAATTTGAAACCTCTGGTTTCGTCATATCTTTTAGCAGCTTTCATTAGGCCAAGGTTTCCTTCATTAATAAGGTCAGGAAGAGATAATCCTTGGTTTTGATATTGTTTTGATACAGACACCACGAAACGCAAGTTGGCTTTAATCAACTTTTCTAGAGCAGCTCTGTCTCCGTTACGGATTCTTTGAGCTAGTTCTACTTCTTCGTCTGCTGTGATGAGTTCTACTTTACCAATTTCTTGCAAATATTTGTCAAGGGAAGCGGTTTCTCTATTGGTAACCTGTTTTGTAATTTTTAACTGTCTCATATCTTATTATACGTTCATTATAACGAAAAGGTTACACACTTTATTGAAAATAATGAAAAAATAGCTAAATTTTATAGAAAAAGCCAATAATTCGGGCGCCATTTCCAGCTTTCGCCAGTCGCTATCTCAAAAGCCAATCCTAATTTCCATATTTTTTGAGATGAGCTCCAACAATGGCTCAATCTGGGGCGCAGTTTCCGTATTTTAACACATTCTGAAATAAATATAATTTTTCTTATATTTTATTGTGATATTTCATGTTTTTTCCTCAATAATATTTAATTTAGTCCTATGAAATATTCTTTTAAAAACGACTATTCAGAAGGTTGTCATCCCAGTATTTTAGAGGCTTTAATGCGTACTAATTTTTCTCAACAAAATGGTTACGGTTTAGATGATTATTGTGCAGAAGCAGAAAAACTCATTCTCCAAAAAGCAAATGCACCACAATCCAAAGTTCATTTTGTAAGTGGAGGAACACAAGCAAATTTATTGGTGATTTCAGCAATTCTAAGACCTCACGAAAGTGTGGTTTCTGCAACTACTGGTCATATTTTCACCAATGAAGCAGGTGCGATAGAAGCAACAGGTCACAAAGTTCATGGGGTAGAAACTCCCCATGGAAAACTGAAACCAGAAGATATTCAGAAAGTGTTAGATGTTCATACCAATGTTCCTCATCAATTAAAACAAAAGCTGGTTTATATTTCTAATTCTACCGAAATTGGAACGATTTATACCAAAAAAGAACTGGAAGATTTATCAAATTTTTGCAAAGAAAAAAATCTATATTTATTTATGGATGGTGCCAGATTAGGACACGCTTTAACGGCAGAAAGCAATGATGTAACGCTAGAAGATGTAGCGAAGTTTACAGATGTTTTTTATCTTGGCGGAACCAAAAACGGAGCTTTATTAGGTGAAGCAATCATTATAAACAGACAAAGTCTGCAAGAAGAATTCGGGTTTTATATCAAGCAAAAAGGGGCAATGCTCGCGAAAGGAAGATTACTCGGAATTCAGTTTCAAGAGTTGATGAAAGACGATTTATATTGGGATTTAGCGAAACATGCCAATCAACAAGCCATGAAAATCAAGCAAACTTTCAAAGAAATAGGTTGTGAATTTTTGGCGGAAACAGATACCAATCAGATTTTCCCAATTTTAGAAAATTCACAAATTGAAAAACTTTCAGAACAGTTTGATTTTTATGTTTGGAAGAAAATATATGCAGAAAAATCAGCCATTAGAATAATTACTTCTTGGGCTACAGAAACCGAAGTGGTAGAACGTTTTTGTGAAGAAATTTTGAAATTAAAATAAATAAAACCAACTCTAAATAATGAAAAAACTTATACTTTCAATTTTTTTAATTCCTGCTGTTTTTTCGGCACAACAAACCGTTTCCAGAGATCCAGAAATTGCGAATTATGTGTCTCAAGTAAGCGCAGATTCTTTAAAATCTCACATCAATAAATTAGTAAGTTTCGGTACTCGTCATACGATGAGTTCTACGATTGATGCCAAAAAAGGAATTGGAGCTGCAAGAAATTGGGTGCTTTCTAAATTTAAAAATTATGCTAAAAACGCTGATGGAAGAATGGAAGTTTTTCTACAAAATCAAACCATTCAACCAGATGGAAAAAGAATCAATCAGCCAACAGATTTAGGAAACGCTATTGCTATTTTGCGTGGAACTGATCCCAATGATAAAAGAATTTTTATGATTGGCGGACATCTTGATTCCCGAGTTTCTGATGTGATGAATGCCAAAGATTTCGCACCTGGAGCAAATGACGACGGAAGCGGAGTAGGTGCTGTAATAGAATCTGCCAGAATTTTGAGCCAATCAAAATTTCCTGCAACTATAGTTTTTGTAGCATTTTCTGGCGAAGAACAAGGTTTGTTAGGTGCTAAAATGCTCGCTGAAAAGGCAAAAAATGAAAATTGGCAATTAGAAGCTTTGCTTAATAATGATATGATTGGGAATAATTTAACTAGCGAAACCAATTTAATTAATGCCAATCAGTTAAGGGTTTTTTCTGAAGGTTTGCCGCAATTTGATTTGGATAAAAAAGTTCAAAATATTAGAAATTTAGGTTTAGAAAATGATGGCGAAGCAAGACAATTGGCAAGATACATCAAAGAAATTGGAGAGCGTTATGTGGACAATTTAGAAGTTAAATTAATCTATAGAAACGACAGATTTCTTCGTGGTGGCGACCATACTTCATTTGTAAACCAAGGTTTTTCAGCGGTAAGATTAACTGAATTCAATGAAAATTACGACCATCAACATCAAGATATTAGAAAAGAAAACGGCAAACAATTTGGAGATTTACCAGAATTTATGGATTTTGAATATTTCAAGAAAAATGTGGGAGTGAATGTTTCTGTTTTGGCAAATTTGGCAAAATCTCCTTCAAAACCAGAAAATGTGAAGATGGATGTAAAAGAATTGACCAATTTCACTACCATTCATTGGGAAAAACCAAAAAATGGAGAAGTTTTAGGTTATTATGTTCTCATGCGTGAAACCGATTCTTCAACTTGGCAAAAGAAATTTTTCACCAAAGAAAATTCTATGAAACTGCCTTATTCTAAAGATAATTATTTCTTTGCAGTACAAGCGGTAAACAGTTTAGGAAACGAAAGTCTCATCGTAATCCCAAGTGTAAAATAATAGAAAAGTCCCGAAATTTTCGGGACTTTTTTTGTGTTAACTTTTAAACGCAAAGATTATTATTGCTTTATAAAGATTTTAAGGAAGCAAAGAAAGTGAATAAATTCACTCTAGAAGCGTTCGCTTAATCAATTCCGTTTACGGAATAAGATTTGCTCACTAAAAGAGATATTTTTTTTAAAATTCTTTGCGTTTTAAATTATAATTGTTTTTTGAAACCAACTTCTCTTCTCCATTTTTTAAATTCTCCTGGAGACATTGTTCCTTGCGGAACTTCGGTTACCCTTTTGCTTTTAGATTTTGGTTTTTCTTTCACTTCTAACGATTTCTTTTCTGTAACTCCATTGATGGAAATTTCTACCGTGTATTTTCCTGGAGTGATGTAAACATTGCCATCATCTGCTTTTTTAGACTTTTCAGTGGCATTTACTGTTAAATCATAATTGATGGTATTAAATCCTTTGTCAGCAAGATGATTAATGGTTTTTATCGTTTCATTTTGAGCATTGATGATTTTGATAACAGCGTTTCCAGCATTTTTTGTGTAAAATTCTATTGGGAAATTTTGCTTTTCAATTTCAGTGAAATTATTGTTGGCTTTGCCCCAATTTTCTTTGAAATTCACGTTTTCTATATCATAAACAATTAAATCTTTAGCTAAATTTTCTGGCGTTAATTTTTGTAATTTCTTCACATCGGCAATGTAAATACTTCTTCCGTGAGTTGCTACAATCAATTCATTATCTCTGTGATGAACTTTTAAATCATGAACAGCAACGTTTGGAAGTGTAGCATTATTGGCAGACATAAACGTTTTTCCTCGGTCTAGAGAAATGTACAATCCATTATCAGTTCCTACATACAATAGATTTTCGTTGGTGTGATCTTCTCTGATGACATTAATAGGTTCTGAAGGTAAATCTTCGCCAATTTTCTTCCAAGTTTTCCCGAAATCATCAGAACTGTAAAGCAACGCACGGAAATCGTCTTCTCTGTAAGCATTTAAACTCAAATAAACTCTAGATTCTGAGAAAGAAGAAGGTTGCACCATAGAAACCCAAAATCCTGGGAAATCGCCAATTTTTTGCCAAGAATTTCCACCGTCTTTGGTTACATTTACCAATCCATCATCACTTCCTGCATAGATTAATCCGAATTTTTTCGGACTTTCTTCTACTGTTGAAAGAGTAGAATAAGGCACATTTTCTTGTTTGGTATTTCTAGTTAAGTCTCCAGAAATTTTTTGCCAAGTTTCGCCTTTGTCCATACTTCTGTAAACGCTTTGCGAAGCAAAATAAACGATGTCTTGATTATGACGAGAAATCTGGAAAGGAGCTTCCCAATTGAAACGAAGTGGATTTTCACCAATTTCTCTCGGAACTTCTAGATATTTTCTTTCGTTGGTTTTTCTGTTAATTCTAAAATAATTCCCGAACTGAAAACCAGTATAAATAGTGGCGTTATCTCTGAAATCTACCCGAACTTGCATTCCGTCTCCTCCTAGAAGAAATTTGAAATTATCGCCGTTATCAAACTTTCCTTTTTTGTAGTCAAATTTGTTGCTTGATGGTCCAAACCAAACACCATTATCTTGCATTCCGCCATAAACATTGTAAGGTTTTTCTAAATCATAATCCACCGAATAAAACTGTGAAACAGGCAAAGAATTGCAATGAATGTAAGAATTTCCATTGTCGTAAGAAATATTGATTCCGCCGTCATTTCCATTGATGAAATGATTGTCATTTTTCGGGTTAAACCAGATTGAATGATGGTCTGCGTGAACATTTGGAGAATCTATCGATTTGAATGATTTTCCACCATTTTCTGAAACCAAAATCGGAACGCCTGCAATGATTACCTTATCTGGATTGGTAGGCGAAACCCAAATTTGCCCGAAATAATAACCGTAAGTGTAATATAAACCATCTAGATTTTTTTCGTTGGTTTTTCTCCAAGATTTTCCGGCATCATCAGAACGGTAAACTTCTGCACCTTCAATTTCGATGTTGAATAAATCATCATTTCCATTATGCGTATAGTTGAAAATATCTTTTACCGTTATTTTATTTTCTCTAAGCGATTTTTTAAGGTTTTCAGAGGTGTATCTTTCAGGGAAACGTTCTCCATCAAGGTATTCATTAACCGTTTTATCGTCTAAAGCCAAGAATTCTTCTTTGGTGATTTTCTGCATTTTGGCTTTGTCCAAAGATTTTTCAGATTTCTCTTCTTTTGTATTTGAAGCAGGTCTTGTTTTTTGATTATCAACAATCGCATAAATAATATTTGGATTTTTTGGGAAAATCGAAATTCCGATTCTTCCTACGTTTTCATCTGCTGGAAAGCCAGAATCTTTAGTAGAAATTTTTTGCCAAGATTCACCACCATCATTGGATTTGAAAATTCCAGATGAAGCGCCACTTTCTACAAATTTCCACGCTTTACGTTCTTTGTACCAAAGTGTAGCGTAAACTTCTTTTGGATTTTGAGGATTTATGGCAAAATCAATTGCTCCAGAATTTTGGTCAGCCGAAAGCGATTTTTTCCAAGTTTTACCACCATCATTGGTTTTGAAAACACCTCTTTCTGCATTTGGTGAATATAAATGACCAACTGCTGCAACCCAAATTTCATTATTGTTTTCGGGATTTACTACAATTCTGCCAATGTGATGCGTGTCTTTTAAGCCTAGATTTTGCCAAGTTTTTCCTTGGTCTGTACTTTTATAAATGCCCATTCCTGAATAAGAAGAACGAGAAGAGTTGTTTTCGCCAGTTCCTATGAAAATGGTTTTGGTTTTCCAATCTACGTAGATATCACCAATGGTCATTACAGCTTCTCTATCAAAAATAGGAGTAAAAGTGGTTCCGTTGTTATTGGTGTACCACAATCCACCAGAAGCATAAGCCACATAAAATTCTGCAGGATTTTCTGGATTCGCATCTATATCTGTAACTCTACCACTCATGGTAGTAGGACCTACATTTCTGAATTCTAAATTTTTGAGAATAGAATTTTCTTCTAATTTTTTTCTTTGTTCGTAACCTTTCCAGCGTTCTTCTGCCGAAGTAGGGTTGAGCTTAAGGTTTTGCGCATGATGAAAAGAAGATGCTAAAATAGCGGTAGAAAGTAGAATTTTGCGGTAATTCATTGTAGAGAAGTTTTTTCCAAATATAACTAAATTTTCTTATCTGCGTTCACCGCGCTAATGATGGAAGCGGCATCCTTTTTTAAATTTTTAGCCTCGGAAAATAAGTTTGGAAAAAATTTAAAAAAGATATAGCGGACAGCGTGTTAAAGCGCCATAAAAAAATCCATTCAACAAAGCGCTGAATGGATTTTGTATTTTGAAATGTTAGAGATTTTACTCTCCGTTGTATTTATCTACTACTTTTTGAGAAACTCCAGTGTTGCTGAAACCACCATCATTAAATAGATTTTGCATGGTTACCTTTCTGGTAAGGTCTGAGAACATGGCTACACAATAATTAGCACAATCTAGTGCAGTAGCGTTTCCTAGAGGAGACATATCTTCTGCAAATCCCATAAATCCGCCAAAACCTTTTACACCAGAACCTGCTGTAGTTACGGTAGGAGATTGAGAAATGGTATTAACTCTTACTTTTTTCTCTCCCCAATAATAACCGAAAGATCTTGCGATAGATTCTAGGTAAGATTTGTTATCTCCCATATCGTTGTAATCTGGGAAAGTTCTTTGAGCAGCGATGTAAGTAAGCGCAAGGATAGAACCCCACTCATTCATACAATCTTTTTCCCAAGCGGTTTTCATTACTTTGTGGAAAGAAACTGCAGAAACATCCCAACCTTTTTCTAACCAATCATAGTTGATATCTGTATAATGTTTGCCTTTTCTTACGTTTACAGACATTCCGATAGAGTGAAGGATGAAATCTATTTTACCAAATTTAGCGATAGCTGCATCAAAAAGTTTTCCTAAATCTTCCATAGAAGTAGCATCTGCGCCTATTACTTCTGAATTAGTTTTTTGTGCTAAAGCATCTATTTCGCCCATTCTCATTGCTATAGGAGCGTTTGAAAGGATAAATTCTGCACCTTCTTCATGACAACGTTCTGCTACTTTCCAAGCGATAGATTGATCATTAAGCGCGCCGAAAATAATTCCTTTTTTACCTTTAAGTAATCCGTACATAATAATTTATTTTAGGCAAATTTATAAAAATATTACTTATAGCATAAAAGAATCCCGAAAAATTCGGGATTCTAAATCAAAATGATGAATAAAAATTAATGGGTTCTGTCTCTGTATTCGTTTTTTACATCGTCTATCATGTCTTCGGTTTTATCCTTAACGTTTTCAGCGACATCTTTGGTTTTCTCCCAAATGTCATTGGCAACATCTTTGGTTTTTTCCCAAGCATTTTCTGCAGTATCTTTTACATCATCTGCAAAATTTTCTGCTCTTTCTGACATGTTTTCTGCTGTATTTTCTACAGAGTTTACTGTTCTGTCTCTAGCTTCGTCTAATCTGTCAGAAGCATTGTCTAATGGTTTGTTCGTGTCCATAATAATATATTTTGATTGGTTAGTAAAGCAAATGTAGAATTATTAAACACGGCAGTTCTTACAGAATTATGAAGAATTGTTATATCGTTAAAAATAAAGAACCCCGAAATTTATCAGAGGTTCTTTTCAACAAAAATTTGATTTTTTATGAATAACTATTATTAGGAAGGTTGTATCTTTACCTAGATTTTGTGAATTTTCACATAACAAATTTACTCACTAATTTCACAAGATTTTGTTAATCAATTGATAAAGTTTTATTAAATTTTTTAACGTAAAATATTAATTATCAATACTATCTATAATATGGAAGTAGTAAGATGTGCGTGGTGCGAAAAAGACGATTTATACCGAAATTATCATGATGAAGAATGGGGAAAACCTATTTATGATGATGAAACAATTTTTGAATTTCTGATTTTAGAAAGTTTTCAGGCTGGCTTAAGTTGGTACACCATTTTATCTAAAAGAGAAAACTTCAGAGCAGCTTTTGATGATTTTGATTATCAAAAAATTGCTCAATATTCTGAGGATAAAGTAGAAGAACTCATCCAAAATGCTGGAATCATAAGAAATAGGCTGAAAATTCTCGCCACAATTAATAATGCTCAAAAATTTATGGAAGTTCAAAAGGAATTTGGTTCTTTCAGTAAATATATTTGGGGTTTTGTGAATCATGAACCGATTATCAATCGTCCTAAAACCTTGAAAGAAGTTCCCGCAACTACTGAAATTTCTGATGCTCTTGCTAAAGATTTAAAGAAACGGGGTTTTAAATTTATGGGTTCTACCGTAGTTTATGCACATATGCAAGCCACAGGAATGGTGAATGATCACGTAGAAGACTGTTTTGTAAAGTAAAAATCTAAATAAATCTAATGAAAGGCTATTTTTTAATTTTTTTATTCTTTTTTTCATTTTCTTCTGGGCAAAATTCTAATGATTTGGTATTGAAAATCAAAGATAACCAAAAGTTGATGAAAAGCGAAATGGAACGAGGTTTCCTAGAACTGAAAACGCTGGAAAAAACAGCGGTTTTACAGCAAAATACAGAAGCACAATTAGAAGTCCTGAACAATAAAGCATTTTATTATTTTACAAAAGCGGAATACAACAAAGCTTATAAAATTGCTAAAGAACTAGAAGTTAAAGCTACTGCTGCTAAAAATATAAGACTGATTGCCATTGCTAAAAATAGATTAGGAGTTACCCTAAATTTTTTACAAGTACATGATGAGTCGGAAAAAAAGCTGAAAGAAGCAGAACAATTTATAGATGATAATGAGTTTCAAGATAAAAATCTCATTAGAGCCAATAATTTTCAGTTTCAATCTGATTTATATACCCATATTTTAAAGCATGATAAAGCTGTAGCTTATATTAAAAAAACAATTCCCGAGTATGAAAAAATAAAAAATCCTGAAGAAAGAAAAAATCAACTTGCGAAAGGTAACGGAAATATTGGCTTGAAATTTCTTTCTGTGGATTTAGATTCTGCTGCTCATTATTTCAAAAAATCATTAGCGATTCAAGAAAAAATAGAGGCTAAAAATATTAATGTAGCCAATTATACAGGTTTAGGAGAGGTCTATAACCGAAAAAAAGATCACCAAAAAGCAGTAATGTACCTTAAAAAAGCAGAAGAGCTTAATGAAAAAGTACAAGATGGTTTTTATATGACTTCTATCTATGAACTTTTACAAGATTCTTATAAAAAACTTGGCAACGAGAAGGAATATGAGAAATATAAACTTCGATATTTAGAAAATTTAAAAATAGAAAATGAAGAAAAATTAAGTGGCGTAAAAACTTTTGTAGACGAAGTAAAAGCACAATCTGAAGAAGCCATAAAAGAAAACAGAAATAAAACCTTTTTAATTATTTTCATCGGAATAGTGGCTCTGTCATTGTTGATTTTTATTTTTTATACTTTGAGAAAAATCAGTAAAAAGAAAAAAGAGAAGAGCATTATAGAATTACAACTCGTAGAAAAAGAGAAAAAGATAGAAAATTTAGAAAATAAAATAAGTGATTTGCACTCAGAAGTAATAGAATTGGCTCAACAAAATAGTCCTCAATTTTACCCTAGATTTTTGGATTTATATCCAGAATTTGAGAAAAATATTTTAGAGCTTAATCATAAAATTTCTATTTCTGAAATACAATTTTGTGCTTTATTAAAACTTAATTTTTCATCTAAAGACATCGCGAATTACACCTTTACGTCAATCCGAACAGTACAAAACAAGAAGTATAGAATTAGAAATAAGTTGAATATTCCAAAAGATTTAGATACTTATGTGTTTTTTAACAAGTTGTAAATCAAATAATTATAAAGTAGAGTAGGTGATGAGTAGGTTTAAGTTTGTATGTAATAAATTATAACTGAATCTTTGCAAAAACATTCAAGGACTATATTTTACTAAATACAGAAAACACAAATGATGAAAAAACCAGCTAATTTTTAGCTGGTTTTTTTATTTATAAAGTAAGAGATTTTTAATTACTTGATAACTCTTTCTAATACCCATTCAATCATATTTTTTTCTGATTGATGATGATCAGCAGAAAACTCTCCGCGTCTTCTATTCGCAATAACGTTATTAATGGTAACTGCTTTGTGTCCTAAAAGTTTAGACAAACCATAAATCGCAGAAGTTTCCATTTCGAAATTAGTAACGCCTAAATCATTAAGTGTTTCTAAAAATTTATCATCTACAGCTTTTAGACGTAATTGTCTTCCTTGTGGCGCATAGAAACCAGGGAAAGTAGCAGTATTTCCTACGTATTTAGCATCTTTGAAGTAATCGTACTGAGATTCTGTCCATTCAGAGAAATAAAGCATTGGCTTAATTCTTTCGTATGGAAATTTTTCCATGAAATTTCTAGAAAATTCATTTTCGAACTCATAATCTTGGTAAAAATGCATTAATCCATCTAAACCAACAACGTTTTGAGAAACCAACATGTTATCTACTTCTACATCAGGATTTACAGAACCGCAAGTTCCTAATCTGAATAACTGAAGCGCGGTATGTTCTGATTTGAATTCTTTTTCTTTTAAATCAATATTCACCAAAGCATCTAGCTCGTTCATTACGATATCGATGTTTTCTGTACCGATTCCGGTAGACATTACCGTAATTCTTTCTCCCCTTAAAGTTCCAGTGTGAGTGTAGAATTCTCTTTTATTTTTTTGAATTTCAATGGTATCAAAATATTGAGAAACTTTTGGCACTCTGTCTGGATCGCCTACTAATAGAATTTTCTCTGCAATATCTTCTGGTTGAAGATTAAGGTGATAAACGCTTCCGTCTGGATTTAAAACCAATTCTGAAGCAGCAAGTTTATTTAGCATAATTATATTTTTTTAAAATTTTATTTAAAAGTGAATTCACTTTGGTGTTAATTATTTTTACAATGTCAATTTTTTTCTTTCAATTTAAGAAATTTACCATTCACTTTCCAAAGGAAAAATTCACCATTACTTTATCCTCCAACTCTTTTGGTTTTATAGCCCATATCTTGAAGAATTTTCATGATTTTATCACGATTATCTCCTTGAATCACGATGATTCCGTCTTTCTCTGAGCCACCAATTCCTAGAGTGGTTTTTATTTTTTTAGAAATTTGTTTCAGTTCTTCTTCTGTTCCTTCGAAACCTTCTATTAAAGTCACAGGTTTACCATTTCTTCCTTTTTTTTCGAATTTACAGATAAGAGGATTCTTCTGCTCAAATTTTTCTTCTGGCATTTCAAAATCTTGTTCCTCGTGTTCTGGGAAAAGGTTTTTTAATTGGTCTCTTAAATCCATATAACTGTTTTCAAAAAAAGGAGTGTAAAGTTACAAATTAACTGATAACAGAAAAATTAATCTTTAAAAATATTTTAATTACTGATAAATATCGCCTTTAAAAAGAATTATTCTATGCCTAGAAATTTCGTAAATTTGCATCATTAAAAAAAATACTAAAATGGCTAAAAAAGCAATACTTGCCATTCTTGATGGATGGGGTTTAGGAACGGATAATAAAGTTTCTGCAATTTACCAAGCAAACACACCTTTTATAGATTCTTGTTATACAAAATTTCCACATACCACGCTAGAAGCTTCTGGACTTGCAGTAGGTTTACCAGCAGGACAAATGGGAAATTCTGAAGTAGGACACATGAATCTAGGTGCAGGAAGAGTAGTTTACCAAAATTTGGTAAAACTGAATATGGCGGTAGAAAAAAATACTCTAGGATTAGAGCCAGGAATTCAAATGGCTTTCGAATATGCGAAATTAAATCATAAAAAAGTACATTTTATCGGTTTAGTTTCAGATGGTGGAGTTCACTCTCATATCAATCACTTGAAAGGTTTATTAACTGCGGCTCAAGAATTTGGATTGACAGAAAATGTTTACGTACACGCATTTACAGACGGTAGAGACTGTGATCCTATGTCTGGAAAAGGTTTCATAGAAGATTTACAAAATCACATGAAAATCTCTACAGGGAAATTAGCAACCGTAGTTGGAAGATATTTCGCAATGGATAGAGATAAGAGATGGGAGCGTGTGAAATTAGCTTATGATGCAATGGTAAATGGAGTAGGAGAAATCACCAAAAATCCTGTAGAAGCGATTGAAAAATCTTATGCAGAAGGTGTTACTGATGAGTTTTTAAAACCAATTATCGTTTCAGAAAATAATAATCTTCCTACTGCTAAAATTGAAGAAAATGATGTAGTTTTCTGTTTCAATTTCAGAACAGACAGAGGTAGAGAAATTACAGAAGTGCTTTCTCAACAAGACTTCCCAGATTTTGGAATGAAAAAATTGAATCTTTACTATGTTACTTTAACCAATTATGACGAAAGTTTCCAAAATGTAAAAGTTATCTTTGATGAAGAAGTTTTACAGGAAACAATGGGTGAAGTTCTAGAAAGAGCATGTAGAACTCAAATCAGAATTGCTGAAACAGAAAAATATCCTCACGTTACTTTCTTCTTTTCTGGAGGTAGAGAAAAAGAATATGTAGGAGAGAGAAGATTGCTTTGTCCGAGTCCAAAAGATGTTGCTACCTATGATTTAAAACCAGAAATGTCTGCTTTTGATATCAGAGATGCTATTTTACCAGAATTAGAAAAAGAATCTGCGGATTTCATTTGTTTAAATTTTGCTAATGCAGATATGGTAGGTCATACTGGAGTTTTCGAAGCGGCAGTAAAAGCTTGTGAAGCGGTAGACAAATGTATAGAAGCAGTAGCAACTACAGCTTATGAACATGGTTATGCTGTTTTCATTTTGGCAGACCACGGAAATTCTGATTACATGATTAATCCTGATGGAAGTCCTAATACGCAGCACTCTACTAATCTAGTTCCTCTAATTGTGATGGATAAAGACCAAACTTGGAATCTAAAACCAGGAAAATTAGGAGATGTAGCGCCATCTATTTTAAAAGTAATGGGCGTAGAAATTCCAGAAATTATGACAGGAGAAGTTTTAGTCTCTTAAAAATTTCAAATTTTTTAAAATAATTTATTAACTTTAGCCAACTAATGATCATTATGTTGGCTAATTTTTTTTATAAATCTATTGTTACCAAAAACAAAAAAGTAGTTGGCCTATTTTTTATTGCTTTTTCTTCTTTTCTTTTTTCTCAAGAGGCTTCTATTATTGAAAATATTACCGAAACAGAAGGCTTACCCAGCAATTATGTTTTTAATGCCAATGAAGACCAAAATGGAGTGATTTGGTTAGGAACAGATAAAGGTCTTGCTACTTATCAAGATGGAAAATGGATTACGCTAGATGTAGATAACGGAATGCCGGGAAATTACATCAATCATGCAATTGCAGATAAAAAAAATGGATTGTTGATTTATCTTTCAGAAAGAGGTTTATATTATTTTGATACCAATAAAAGAAAGATTACAGTAAAATATCCCAGTTTAGATCATTTGATATTGAGGGATTTCAAAATTTCTAATTATAACAGCAATTATATCTTAATTAATGGAGTTAATCCTAAAACAAATCAGGAGAAGTTTTATGCTATTGATATTAGTAATGTTAAGACATTCATTCCTTTGTACATTGAACAAAATAGTATTTTTCTTAAAGGAAAGAATTCAAAAATCAAACTGGCTGATCGAGATTTTTTATTACAAAATGATAAAATTGTTCTCAATCGTTTTACTTTAGAAAAAATAGAAAATTTCATTATTAGAAAGCAAAATGGTAAAATCATAGATACGCTTTCCGAAAAAAATGGACTGGGAAATAACAGCATTAATCATATCTTAAAAACTTCTAAAAATGATGTGATTATTTCTACACTTGGAGGTGGTATTTCTATCATTCGTAATAACAACCCGAAAATAACTTTCAATCATAAGAGTATAAATGCGAGACAGATTTTGACTTTTGATAATAAACAATATATTCTCGCAGATGGATTTTTATACGTCATTCAAGATGACAAAATACTGTCAAAAGTTTTCCTTAGAAAAGATGCACTTACTTTCCATTTAGATGGTGATTTTCTTTATTTAGGTTCGTTTGCTGGATTAGAAACCTATAAAATGAATGGCAATCAATTGCAATTCATAAATTTATTTCCTTTTACTGCTGGCGTTTCTAAGATTTTAAAATTTAACAGTCAGATTATTTTCACCACTTATGGAGGCGGTTTTTTTGTAAAGAATGGAAATTCCGTGACTAAATATCAAAATAAACCTTTTAATAATATTGAGAATCTTTTTAAAATTAAACAAGGTTATGGCATGGTTTCTTATGAATCTGGTCTTTCTATCCTCGATGAAAAGCTTAATTTTATAAGTCATATCAATAAAAAAAATGGGTTACACAGTAATTTTGTAACTACCGTTTTTGCAGATACAGATACTGTCTATATTGGTGCTAGAAAAGGAATTGCACAATGGTATGACAATAAAATAGTCAAAACTTTTAAAGCAGAAGAAGGATTTAGTGGGAATCTTACACGATTGATTTTTAGAGATGTTAAAAATAGAATTTGGGTGTTGACTGACAAAGATTTATTGCTGAAAACCAAAAATATTTTAAAACCTATTGGTTCTATTAGAATTTTAGATAATAAAGAAGACTTGATTTTAAAAGGAGATTATTCCGCTTCTGATCACAAACTTACGGTAGTATCTAAAAACAAAATTACAATTATTGATCTCAATAAAATTGTACCGAATACCATGGTGAAATCCACCGAAATTTCAAAAATTCTTCATGATGGAGAACCGGGTTATTTAGGAGAGAAAATCTATTTTGAAGACCACAATCGTGATATACAATTTGTATTTTCCTCAGTAGATAAAAATTTTTTAGGGAAAACTACTTTATTCTATAAAATTAATGATGATGCATGGAAACCCTTTAAAGAACCAAGAACACTTAAGTTTTCTCACATAGATCAAGGAAAATATTCCTTACAAATAAAATCTGTAAATGAAGATGGTTATGAAAAAGTGATGCCTCATGAAATAGAATTTACAGTTTTAGGACCTTTCTATATAAGATGGTGGTTTATTGTTTTTACCCTTTTAGTAGCTGGTTTGTTTTTATATAATTATGTAAACGAAATCAATAAGAAAAAGTACATCAAGAGATTAAATCAACTAAGAGTTAAACATCAATTAGAAAACGAAAGAAAAAGAATCAGTAGAGATTTGCATGATAATATTGGGGCTTATGTTACCAGTTTAATTTCTAAAATTGATAAAATTAAAAATTCAGAAAATACTATTGGTACTGCTGTAACGTATGATGATGTAAGATTAGATGCCGAAAAAATACTCGCTCTTCTGAGACAAACAATTTGGGTTTTAGGAAATAGAGATACCAATCTTATCGCGCTTTATGATAATTTTAAAAGTTATGCACTTAAATTTTTACAAACAGATGATATAAAAATTATTTTTGAAGAAGAAATAGAAAATAACAGAAAATTTGATGCAACCACAGGAAGTGGGATTTTCAGAATAATTCAAGAAGCGCTTCAAAATGTATACAAACACGCTCATGCTAACAAAGTAGAAATTAATGTAATCTCAAAAAATAAGATCATCATTTATATCAAAGATAATGGGCATGGATTTAATCCTGATAATCTTAGAGAAGGTAATGGGTTAATCAATATGAAAGAAAGAGCAAGAGAGTTAGGATTTAAGCTTAATATTTATTCAGATTCATCTGGTACTACTATAGAATTTTACGAAATGTAAAATACGTAATTTGTAGTATTGATTTTAAACAACAAAAAAAATATATTGTAAAACCATTAAAAAGCCATGATAAAAGTAGCAATAGTAGATGATAATCAAATCAATAGAATTACGATTAAAGAAAAGTTAGCGCCCTATCAAGACGTACTTTTAGTATTCGAAGCCACAAATGGGGAAGATTTTTTTGATAAATTAGAAAGTCTTCCCAAAGAAGATTATCCTCAAGTGGTATTGATGGATTTAGAAATGCCTATTCTCGATGGAATTGTTACCATTGCTTCTGCTTCTATTAAATTTCCAGAAATTAAATACATTGTTTTAACGATTTATGAAGATGATGATAAAATTTTCGAAGCCATTAAAGCTGGAGCTAGTGGTTATTTGCTAAAAGAAGACAAAGCGGTAAACATAGTAGAAGCCATGAAAAATGTGGTTCAGTTTGATGGAATTCCTATGAGTCCTGCCATTGCAAGAAGAGCAATGGATTTGCTAAGAGATACGCCAAAACCTACTGCAAGTATGCAGAATGCGATTATAGACCATCAATTAAGCGACCGAGAAATGGAAATTCTAAGAGAAGTGGTAAAAGGTTATAATCATCACGAAATCGCAGATAAATTATTCATCAGTCCTAATACAGTGAGAACTCACGTGAATAATATTTATAAAAAACTCCATCTTAATTCCAGAAGTCAAGTCATGAATCTGGCTTATAAAAATAAATGGATTTAATATTTCTAAAAGGCTTATTTTATTAGCCTTTTTTTATTTCTTATATTTGCAAAAACTAAATCAGTAGAATGTTAAGTAATAAAAAACTCGCTATAGATTTTGATGGAACCATTGTAGAAGATGCTTATCCATCAATTGGAAAACCAAAAATTTTCGCTTTTGAAACCCTAAAAAAATTACAATCAGAAGGTTATAGATTAATTCTTTGGACTTATAGACACGGCAAGTCTTTGGAAGAAGCGGTAGAATTTTGTAGAAAAAATGGAGTAGAATTCTACGCTGTAAACTCTAGTTTCGAAGGTGAAATCTTTGATGATGAAACTCAATCCAGAAAAATAGATGCAGATTTATTTATAGATGATAGAAATTTAGGCGGTTTTCCTGGTTGGGGAGAAATCTATAATATCATCACCGAAAGAATAGAATTCAGAGTAGAAGGAGGCGAAGTTTTAGCTTATTCTAAAATGAAAAAAGAAAAGAAAAGAGGTTTATTTTGGTAAAAGTAAAAGACCCAAGTAAAAAGTAAAAAGACACAAGTTTTAAAATCTAATGTATGCAAAATAATAATCTGTTAGATAGAACTTTTAAATTTGGGGTAAACTGCATTATTTTCTTAAGAACTTTACCTCATGATTTTGAATATAATGTAATAAAATTACAGTTAACAAAATCGTCAACTTCAATTGGTGCTAATTATGAAGAATCACAAGCTGGATCTTCTAAAGCTGATTTTAAAAATAAAGTAAGAATATCTCTTCGAGAAGCTAGAGAGTCCAATTATTGGTTAAGAGTAATTAAAGCTTTAGAAAGGTCAGAAAATGAACAGTTAGAATCTCTTATACAGGAGAGTAAAGAACTTAAAAATATTTTAGCTTCCATTATAAACAATACTAAACTATAAATATTAATAATACATGGCTCTTTTTACTTTTGCCATGGCTCTTTAAATAAAATGATTATACTTAAAACAATAGAAGAACTCCGTTTAATGCGTGAAAGTGCTCAACTCGTTTCTAAGACTTTAGGAATGATTGCAGGAGAAATTAAACCAGGAGTTACCACATTACATTTGGATAAATTAGCTCATGATTTTATTAAAGATCATGGTGGCGAACCTGCATTTTTAGGGATGTATGGTTTCCCCAATTCCCTATGTATTTCTCCCAATGAAGAGGTAGTTCACGGAATTCCAAAAGATATTCCGCTAGAAGAAGGAGACATTCTTTCTGTAGATTGTGGGGTTTACATGAATGGTTTTTATGGAGACCATGCCTATTCATTTGAAGTAGGAGAAGTAGCTCCAGAAACCAAAAAATTACTTCAAGTAACCAAAGAATCGCTTTACAAAGGTATAGAACAATGCGTTCGCGGAAAAAGAATAGGAGATATTTCAAACGCTATTCAAACGCACTGCGAAAAACATGGTTATGGAGTGGTAAGAGAATTGGTAGGTCACGGTTTGGGAAGAACCATGCACGAAGATCCTCAAGTTCCTAATTACGGAAGAAAAGGCAGCGGAAAAGTCATCAAAGATGGTCTAGTTGTCGCTATAGAACCTATGGTTAATTTGGGAACACATCAAGTAAAATTTCATAAAGATGGATGGACGGTGACTTCATTAGATAAAACACCTTCTGCACATTTTGAACATGATGTTGCAGTAATTAATGGAAAACCAGTTTTACTTTCTACCTTCAAATATATTTACGAAGCACTAGGAATTACGAGCAATGAAGAAGAACCATTTACCATGGATTTTTAGAAAAATATGAATATCAATTAAAACGGGCTTTTGTCCGTTTTTTTTATGAATAGATACTCCAAAATTTATTTTAAAAAATGAAAAATATTTTTTTAAATTTGAATTAGAAATTATATGAAGAAACTCGCCTCATTTTTATTGAATAAAATTCCAAGACCAATGCTTATTAACCTAAGCATTTTTCTTCGCCCTTTAATCTATCTTTTTTTCAAAGGAAATAAATTCACCGACCCGATTGACGGGAAATCCTATCGTAATTTTTTGCCTTATGGTTACGGAAAACAGCGTGAAAATGCACTTTCGCCCGGAACTTTGAGTTTAGAGCGTCATCGTCAAATGTGGCTTTACCTGCAAAACGAAACCGATTTTTTTACTCAAAATTATAAAGTGCTTCACATTGCTCCAGAGCAAGAATTCTTGAGAAAATTCAAGAAAATGAAGAATTTAGATTATACTTCGGCAGATTTATTCTCACCAATTGTAGATGTAAAAGCAGACATTCTAGATTTGCCTTTTGAAGATGAAAGTTTTGATGTCATTTTCTGTAATCACGTTCTAGAACACATTATAGACGACAGAAAAGCGATGAGCGAACTCTATAGAGTGATGAAAAAAGGAGGGTGGGGAATTTTGCAAGTTCCCATGAAAAATTCTCTAGAGAAAACTTACGAAGATTTTACCATAACAGACCCAAAAGAACGACAAAAACATTTCGGGCAATACGATCATGTTCGTTGGTACGGAATGGATTATTTCGAAAGGTTAAAATCAGTAGGATTTTCAGTAGATATTAATTTCTATTCTCAAAAATTTTCTGAACAAGAACAAAAAAGATTCGGATTAAACGTAACCGAAATTTTGCCTATTGTAAGGAAATAATTTCAAATTCTTATAAATTGTAAAATTTTTGAAATTTTTAACATAATTCTCGTTCCGTAGGAACGCAATGTTTCAAAGATTCCTAGGGAATGACAATTTTTTCGTTTTAATTATTTCCCAATTCTATTTTCCTTACCTTTGCAAAAAAGAAATTTTAAATCTTTTAATCCTTTAATTTTAAGTAAAACAAATGCACAAAGCAGGATTTGTAAACATAGTAGGGAAACCAAACGCAGGAAAATCTACATTGCTCAATCAATTGATGGGCGAAAAATTAGCGATTGTTACCCAAAAAGCACAGACAACAAGACACCGTATTTTCGGAATTTATAATGAAGAAGACCTACAAATCGTATTTTCTGATACTCCAGGAGTTCTAGAACCTAAATACGAATTGCAGGAAAAAATGATGGATTTTGTAAAAGATTCTTTACAAGATGCAGACGTTTTCTTGTTTATCGTAGATGTTAATGATAAAGAAGAACCGAATGAATTTTTGGTAGATAAACTGAACAAAATTCCAGTTCCAGTCCTTATTTTACTCAATAAAATAGATGCTTCTAACCAAGAAGCGATGCTCGAAAAAGTAGAGTATTGGCATAGTAAAATTGAAAAAGCAGAAATTTTACCGATTTCAGCGTTAGAAGGTTTTAACACCGATTTAATTTTGCCAAAATTAAAAGCTTTATTGCCAGAAAATCCGCCTTACTACGACAAAGACCAATACACAGATAAATCTGAACGTTTCTTCGTAAACGAAAATATTAGAGAGAAAATTTTGTTGAATTACGATAAAGAAATTCCATATTCTGTAGAAGTGGTAACAGAAATGTTCAAAGAAAAAGAAGGTATTATCTTTATAGACTCTATTATTTACGTAGAAAGAGACACCCAAAAAGGAATTCTCATCGGTCACAAAGGTGAAGCCATCAAAAAAGTGGGAACCGAAGCCAGAATAGATTTGGAGAAATTTTTTGACAAGAAAATTCACCTTAATCTTTTTGTAAAAGTCAAAAAAGATTGGCGTAAAAACGAAAGAGACCTTAAGAATTTCGGTTACAGATAAAATAAAAACTCAATCTTTTTGGTTGAGTTTTTTTATGATAAAAAGACACATCATCTCAAATTTATTTTTTATTTTTGAGAGTCTAAAAATAAAGAGAAAATGAAGAATCTTAATACAACGGGTTACAACAAAACCTTGTTAGATTGGGCGTTATTAGCCATTAGAATTTTTGTAGGATTGGGAATGCTCACTCATGGATTTCCGAAACTCATGCAACTTCTCGGAGGAAGTCATGATTTCATTAATTTCTTCGGAATCGGCAGCAAAACATCGCTCGTTTTAGCAGTTCTTGCAGAAGTTCTTTGTTCACTTTTCTTAATTTTAGGACTTTTTACCAGATTTGTTTCTATTCCGCTCATTATCACGATGTTAGTAGCTGTTTTCATCGTTCATGGAAACGATCCTTTTGCCAAACAAGAAATGGCATTGCTCTATTTATTCCACTACATTTTAATATTTGTAGCCGGTCCCGGAAGTATTTCTATCGACAGAATGATCAATCGAAAATAAATTCAAAGGCGCTTCTAGCGTCTTTTTTGTTCCCCTCTTTTAGAGGGGTGGCATTTAGATTTTCTGAATGACGGAGTGTTTTTTGGCGCTTTAACACGCTGTCCGCTATATCTTTTTTAAATTTTGGTTCTCTCTTTTAGGAGAGTCAGTGAGGAAAAAATTTAAAAAAGGATGCCGCTTCCATCGTTAGCGCAAATGCAGAAATCTTCAGAAATTTCAGGAAAAATTGTAACTTTCCCTTCAATAAAACCACTAATCATTAAGATTTAGAATCTAAAATTTATAATCTATAATTTGAAAAATATGAGATCTATCAAAATTTCTGTTTTATTTCTCGCTTTATCCATTTGTGGATTTTCGCAAGAAAATTTAACCTACCAAAAACCTTCCGCTGAAATTCTTCAACTCGCTGATTTCCAAAGAACACCTTCTGTTTCTATGAACAGCAAAAAAGACTGGATGGTTTTTTCTTACAGACCTACTTATAAAACGTTAGACGACCTTAACCAAGAAGAAATGAAATTGGCAGGTTTACGTGTAAATCCTGTAACCAATATTTCGAGTTCTGTTACGTACATCAATAATTTAAAAGTTAGAAAATTCAACGAAAAGCAAGAAACACAAGTAATTGGATTGCCTCAAAATCCTAAAATTACCAATCTTTCTTGGTCTCCAGACGAAAAGAAATTAGCATTTACCAATACTACAGAAAAAGGAGTAGAACTTTGGATTTTAAATTTAGAAACCAGAACAGCTAAGAAAATCTCAAATGATAATCTTAATGCCAATTTAGGTTCTCCGTTTGTTTGGTTGAAAAATTCTCAGGAATTAATCGTGAGAAAACTTCCTGCAAATAGACCAGCTCTTTTAAATGAAAAGAAAAATCTTCCAACTGGACCAATTGTTTCTAATGCAGACGGAAAAGTTTCGCAAAACAGAACGTATCAAGATTTGTTGAAAAATCCTATGGATGAAGCCAATTTTGAGACTTTAACCAGAGCAGAATTGGTAAAAATGAATCTTGATGGGGCAGAAACTCCTTATAAATCTGCGGATATTTATGCAGGAATTCAACTTTCACCAGACGGAAATTATGTAATGATTTCTACCATTAAAAAACCATTTTCTTATATTGTTCCGCTTTCTAGATTTCCGATGACTGCTCAAGTTTTTGATTTACAAGGAAATTTAGTAAAAACCGTAAATGATGTTCCTTTGAATGAAATTATGCCAAAAGGTTTTTCATCAGTTAGAACAGGCAAAAGAAATATGTCTTGGAGAGCGGATAAACCTGCCAGTTTATATTTTGTAGAAGCTCTAGATGGTGGTGACCAAAGCAAAAAAGCAGAATTCAGAGACGAAATTTTTACTTGGGATGCACCTTTTTCTGCAGAACCAAAATCCTTAATGAAAACCAAACAAAGATTTGCAGGAATTCAATTCGGGAATGAAGAAAATGCTGTTGTAATGGATTCTTGGTATGATACGCGTTCACAAAAAACGTATTTCTTGAATCCAAAAACAGGAGAAAATAAAGAAATCGCCGAAAGAAATTATCAAGATGTTTATGCAGACCCAGGTAATTTCCAAACCGATAAAAATGAATTCGGACAATACGTAATTTCCATCAAAAACGGAAAAGCACACTTAATTGGTGATGGATTTACCAAGAATGGTCAGTTTCCTTTTATTGATGAGTTTGATTTTAAAAACTTCCAAACTAAGAGATTATATACTTCTAAAACACCCAATGTAAAAGAAGATATTATTGACATTATTGATGCCAATAAAGGAACGGTTTTAGTAACGCAACAGTCTAAAAATCAGTATCCTAATTATTTTGTGAGAAATATTAAAAATAACAAAGCAGAAGCGGTAACTCAGTTTGCAAATCCTTTTGCGAGTATTTCTACTATTCATAAAGAAGTCATCAAATATAAGAGAAATGATGGAGTAGAGCTGAAAGGAACACTTTATCTACCAGCAAATTATGATTTCAAAAAGAAACCAAAATTGCCACTTTTAGTTTGGGCATATCCTGAAGAATTTAAAGATAAAGCAACTGCTGGACAAAACACTGCCAATCCAAATGAATTTACTTTCCCAAGTTATGGTTCGTTTATTTATTGGGTGACTAAAGGTTATGCGGTTTTAGATGATGCAAGTTTCCCAATTATTGGTGAAGGAACTACAGAACCGAATGATACTTTTATTCCGCAATTGGTTGCGAATGGAAAAGCAGCAATTGATGCAGTAGACCAATTAGGTTATATTGATAGAAATAGAGTAGCAGTGGGTGGACATTCTTATGGAGCATTTATGACGGCTAATTTATTGACGCACTCTAATGATTTTGCATGCGGAATTGCTAGAAGTGGCGCTTATAACAGAACTTTAACGCCATTTGGTTTCCAAAGTGAACAGCGTAATTACTGGGATGTTCCTGAAATCTACAACGGAATGTCACCATTTATGAATGCCAATAAAATGAAAAAACCAATGCTTTTGGTTCATGGTGAAGCAGATAATAATCCGGGTACGTTTACATTGCAAACAGAGCGTTATTTCCAAGCGTTGAAAAACTTGGGAGCACCTGTAAGAATGGTGATTTTACCAAAAGAAGCTCACGGTTATGTTGCTAAAGAAAATATTCTACATTTGCTTTGGGAACAAGACCAATTCTTAGAAAAATGTTTAAAAAAATAAATTTTAAAAGACGCTTTTCAGCGTCTTTTTTATTTTTGAAATAATCTTGAATTTGATAAAATTGTGTAATTTTAAAAAAATAGTCTAGAATCTCAAATCTGAAATCTAACATCTAAGAAATGAATAATCTTTTACCAAAAGACGGCACTGTACATTATTATGGAAAAATTTTCACGGAAGAACAAAGTGAAATATATTATGTTAAATTGCTCAATGAAATCAATTGGCAACATGATGTAGTTAAAATTTTTGGAAAAGAAATTATCACCAAAAGAAAAGTTGCTTTTTTAGGAGATGAAGGAATTTCTTATAAATATTCGGGTAAAACTAAAATCGCTGAGAATTGGCTAAAATTTATTTTAGAAATAAAATCTACGGTGGAACAAATCTCAGGCGAAAAATTTAATGCATGTTTATTGAACTATTATCACAATGGTTCAGAAGCGATGAGTTGGCATTCTGATAACGAAAAAGAAATTCTAAAACATTCTGCAATTGCGTCTGTAAGTTTCGGGGCGGAAAGAAAATTTGGTTTTAAACATAATTTTAGCAAAGAAGAGATTTCACTAATGCTTGAGAATGGCTCATTACTCATCATGAAAGATGAAACTCAAATCTATTGGAAACACAAGCTTTATACGAATGCTAAAATCATTGAGCCAAGAATAAATTTGACATTCAGAACTATTGTAAACAACTAAACAGAATATATTAATTAATTCCTATAATTTATAAAATGTGAAATATTGTTAAATTGATTTTCAGCATTTTATACAAATGTTTTTTTATACAAAATTTTGTTTATCGTTGTAACTTTGATTTTGTTTTACAAATTTATATCATTTTTTTTGATATACACAATAGGGTAGAGTAAGAAAATAAAAAAAGTTTTACAAATTAATGTAAAACTTTTTCTTTTTGGCGTTTGAGCCCGTAACAAATTAGAGTTAGAAAGTGAGTGGATAAGGCGTTTGAGCCCTCAAAACAACGTTTAATTTTTGGGTTTTGCAGGAATAAAAAAACCTTTTTCGTATTGATTTATAAATGAATTGTTTCTTCTTGCAAATACTCGAAGATGAGTCCAATTATTTAAATTTTGGCTTTGTGTTAACCATTGAGAAAATTTATAGACATTGCCAACATAATTTTGCTCGTAGATTTTAACGTATCGTTGATAATCTTTTCCGAGATATTGATATTTCGCAAGTCGATATACTTCTATTCTGTAATCAGAATCATTTTTGAAAATTTCACTCATTTTTTTGATTTACTTCAAAAGTTTTTCCTTTCTGATTGATTATTGATTTTGTTTTTTGCTTTAATATTTTTTGTCTAATTAAATCAAAGATTAAAGCAATTATTTGAACGACAATAAACAACAATGTTGGATGATTTTCTACAAAAGTAACAAAAGTCCCAAAAAGAGCGAAAGTATTGCTAATTTGATATTTTTCATAGAAATGCAACATAAATTAATCTGTTGTGATTGGTGTAACAAGTAGATTTATGTCAGTTGAGACTGGTGAAGAATACGGCTGAACGGCTTCACTCTCAAAAATAGGAATTTGAAGGTTCTCAACTGGTTTAGCATAGTCAACTATTGATTGTGCAGGAAATTGAACGGTTCCACCAGCTCCCGGAGATACTTTTGCTGATGAAATAACAACTTTTGTATTCATTAACTTGTAAAGAATGATAGCAAGAACGCCATAAAGGGCAATTTTTAAAATTTGCATGAGTTTTATTTTTTAAGGTTAATTATCTAATTACTGTAGGAACTTCGAAAGAAAGATAATACAAATCAATATGAATGGTTTCAAAATTTGTCAAATCCTTGTTTATAGTTGCTAATAGATTTTGCGGTACGTCAGTATTCCAAGATAAATCTACTTTTTCAGATGTTAAGTCTGTTCTGCCAAGCATTCCAGAACCAGAAGAATCTGAACATAAAGCAGTAGCAAATAAAAGATTGTTATTTACAAAATCGTAGTTATTTATTTGAAAATCTGATAAATTAATACCAAATGTATTTTGGCCACTAAAAGAACCATCATCAAGAGTAAAAGAAAATCTTTTTTGCTGAATTGTTGGAGTATTAGCTGCAGAAGAAGTTCCGCAATTACAATTTATTTGTAAAGGTTGATTTTGCATAGCTAAAAGTAATTCGTAAATACTTTTTGGGTAATCAATACTTTCAAATGATTTTTCGTCTGTAGTAATTTCTGGCATTTTAATATTTTTTTGAGTTAGTAGTTGTTTCTGTCGTTTTGATTAGCATTTCTGGAAAAAGAAATATTGCTAGAGCAATGAATTGAATTAAAATTGTTGGTTTCATTTTCTTAAGATTTAAATTTCTAGATAAATTCCGTTAGAAACTCGTTGAACTTTTGTAAAACTGGTTAAGCCTTTTGAATTTAGATTATTGATAATGTTTTCTAAATTATCAATTAAAGTAATATTTGAAGCAGTAACTGTTACAGCTTGACATGTATTATATAAATTCGTTATCAATCCATTAACAGCAGGTTCATAACCAGAGATAACATAAATAGGTTGTTTTAAGGATTCTCTAGCTTTGTCTAAGTAGAAAGCTAATTTTAACCAATTATTGAAATATTTTAGAGGAATTTCGAAGTTTTTAAAATATTCGGAAGTCTTAAAATATACTGGTTGATACGTACTGATTTCTTCTGTGATGTAGGGAGTTTCTAGAGTTTCTGAATTTGGCAATTTTTTAGCTGAAATAAAGTAATAAATTACAGCAACTAGAAAGCCTATTAAAAAAATTATTTTTGGTGTGAATTTTGATTTCATTTTTGTATTAAATTTGAAAAATTAAAAAATTATTATTATGAAAAAATTTCTATTCGTTTTGTGTTTTTCCCCTTTGTTTGTTTTTTCGCAGTCTGATGATATTTCTAAAAAAGAAGCATATCAATTATTTTTAAAATCAGAATCTAGAAAAATTCTAGAATTGAAAGAAAAAGATTTTGACAGAATCTTTAAAATTGCAAAGTGCATTAAAAAAAACTACAATATAAAGTTTAAAGAAATGAACCTTTTCAAGGAGAAAGATTTAAAAGATTTTTTAGCAACAGACAAAGAACGTTTACAAAGTGGTTTTGGTTTAAGTTCAGCAAGTTTTCCAAAATATCATGATGATGAAAAAACTAAAACAGAAACTTGTGGAGTTATTAGAACATTTTAAAATAGATTTTAAAGAGCGTACTTTATTAGTACGCTTTTTTTAATTCTGATTCTATTTGTCTTTTTGTTTTTTCAATACCTTTTATAAGATAGTAAGCACCTAAAACCCTTCTCGACCAACCTAAACCAAAAATTTTATAATTTGATAGTCTTTTATAATGGTTTGACTGATGAAGTTTATAAGTATCTGCACAAAGGTTTAAATCTAAAGAACCACGACATAAAGAAATAATTATTTTTGCAGTTGACCAGTTCAAATAATCATATCCGAAATTATAAGTAGTTTGAATTAAAGCATAATAAAGTTTATTATTTATAGCATAACCTGAAGAGACAAGTACAGAATTTAAAATTCTTGCAGCACGTTCACAATAATATTTCATTTGCAAATCCGCAGTTTCTTTAGTCCAAACTTCACCTTTTTTAACTGGTCTAATAACAGAACCATCAGAACGAAGAAAATTAGTAGAACCCCATCCAACAGTCATCTTTCCATCACCAACATCTTGACCGTATGAATGCCAACCTTCATAGACACGAATAAATGAATATAAAGCATTTAAATCTGGAATAGAACGACCATCACACAAGAAAACATTTTTTAGAGGTTGAACAGTTCCAGCTTGTGAAAGAAGATTAACGCCTACTATTCCAGAGAACCAACCGAATAATAATGTAAAAAAATCCATTTTTTAAATATTTAAAAGTTTTGTTTTTTGTTTTAAAAAAGCGCAACAGCACAGAGAAATAAGGCTATTGCGCTTCGTGAGAAATAATTAATATAGTATGCAGAAAAAAGGTTTATTTTTTTGTTTCTTCTTTTTTATTGAAGATGTCGAATTTTCCGTCTTGCTTACCGTCAAGGACATCAAGCACAAACCAAATTACAGTTATTGCTTTTCTGATTCCTTCACGACTTTTGAACATTTCTAAAATTTTGTTCATAAAATTATTTTTAAAAGTTAATATTAATCGTTGTTTACAAATGTACCAGCGTAACCGCCGTTTTTAGCTTTTGGATTAATAACGAAAGCCATATCGCTGACAACTACTTTCCCAGTAGACTTCTGCATGGTTCCCCAATGTAGATATTTAGCACCAGTAACAGTATTGATAAATGTTACAGCAACGTTTGAATACCAACCTTTGTCAGATAAAGAAGTCTTTTCAGTTGTTACGGCAGTAATTTTAATCAATTCTTTACTTCTGGAAAGACGCCAAGCGTTAACGATTGTTTGTTCTTTGTCTTTGTTTGCACCAGATTTAGGATAATATCTAGTCATTACAGCACCAGAATGTTTTCCTTGTGACCTTCTTTGCACGTATCTATCTCTAGACCAGTCTTCACGTTGTGAAACTCTAGCACGAGTTCCTTTGTAGTTTCTATTTGCCATTTTGTTAGGTTTTTTAGAATAAAAATAAGGTTCCAGATATTTTTGAAATACACCATTTTCATAATAGTCTGATTCTTCTTGTAAAAAAATATTATTATAATAATCAAACATATCATTACCATCAGAAGAATTCTGAATTTGTTGAAAAACTGAATATTCTTCTGGATAAGACAAAGAAAACCATGTATAAAAATTAGGAAATTTCATTTTTATTATCTAGATTTTTTACTATTTGATTTTTGGCTATCCATATACCACCAGAAAAGAACTGCACCAAGAGCAATTGAAAGAACGTGACCAACTGTTAAATTGAAAGTTCCATCTGAATTTTTCAGTAGTGAGGTAGATGTAACGCTATTTACTTGCGCCATTAAATTGTTTTGGTTCATTTTGAAAATTTTTGAAATATTAGAAGATTATTTTTTCATGAATTTGTATGCAACAAGTCCCGCGATAATCAGTAAACCATAGGTTAATGCGTTATTTTGTTGCGGTGCGTTTGTAGCACTAGCAGACCAGATAATTTGACCGTTTTCATATCTTACGCCCATATTACCATCAACAACAGCCTTTAAATTTTGCACAACTTCGGAAGTTTGTAAACCAGTTTGTTGAGTAAATTGATTAAGCATTGCAGAATCATTAAGAATCTCTTCAGCTTGTGCAGGGGTTAAAGATGGCGAAACTGGTGTAGTGTTAGAAGTTGGCATTATTTGAATTGTTTGTAGGTTAGACGAAAAAATATATTTCGTGTATTCGTGAGTTCTTTTAGTTTTTACAAAAACGTCTGAAGATTTTTCAGTGGTATAGTTGGCAGGGAAGTTAGGCTTCAAAGAATCAAAAACATCTTGATAAAGCTTTCTTAAACCTTGTGCAGTTTCTTTACTACATCCACCAACTTGGGTAATTTCATAGTCAAAACATGAAATAGTAAAACTCAAATAGTTGACAAAGTCTTGAAAACTTTTTGTATCGTTTTGTTTTACTAATTCTGATTTTGATTTCAATTCTTTGGTGAAATAATCAACAGTTCCCTGGTCGTATGCTTGGTTGCCAATGCACCATTGACCAGATTTTAAGAAGTTTGATATTTGACCAGTTAAATCGAAACCCATGAAACTTTCTAAACCGTTGGCAATTGAAGAAGCAAAAGGAATTGCATTTAAACCAGTATCAACAATGTTTAAACCGCCAGAGGTTGAAGAGGAAGCAGTACCAAAAAAATCTGAAATATCTAGAGAACCGCCGTTTGTATAAGGTAGATTCATAATTTTAAGATTTTTAAATTAGTATTGAGCTAGGTAAACGTTAGTAATCCCATTAGATTTTACTTCAACAGTTTGATTTAAACCAGTTTCAAGGTGAATAAATTCTGAAAATTCTGAATTTAAGTATTCTTTAGTTAAGAAAACATCACCATCTTTTGGAGTATCGGAAGCAAGAGAAACAAGATTATTTGTATCAACAACAACTAAGTGTTTTAAATACTCAGTATCAATTTCTTTAACAGTATCAACTTCTATCTTTTTGAAAGTAAAAGGATACTTGTTTTGAACAGAGCCTTGAGATTTACCGAGTTTGTTCATCTCATATTCAAATGAGTCAACAGTTTCATCTTCATCATCATCTTTGTAAAATTTAATAGTGATTTTTACAGAAACAGAATCAGAAAGGTTCAAGTCATGACCAAATTCATTTCTAAAAGAAAGAGGAATTAAATTTGAAATTTGTTTATCAAAAATAGCTTTAACTACTTTTTGAATATTTTCAGCAGAATCATTGTAAAGATTTACGTCAGTTTTTCCTTTTCTTACCAAATCAACAGAAATTTGTGATTTTTGTAATTGAACTAATCGACCAGCTTTTTTTGCTGAATAAGAAACAGAAGAACATGCGTCATCGATTGTAAATTGTACGGTTTTATTAACACCGTCAACGATTGCGTAATTTCTAGACATAAAATTTTGTTTTTTAATTAATTTTTGTTTGAATTATGAAGCAAAATTATAGTGGTCTAAAAGGGAGTAGGATTGATTTAAATAAAAATAAACGTTTTTAAGCGATTTAAGACACTTAAAAACGTTTTGAATGGTTTTACATTATTGGTAATTATTACCTAATATAGTAATGTTTTTGATTGGCTCATCATAAAAAATCTGGTATTGTTTGAGAGTGATTTTTTCGTTTTCTGGCAATCCAAAATGTAAACGTATTATTTTAATAATATTTATAGCTGAATTTCTTCCGCATTGTGACAAAAATTGAACATCTGCAACTCTCAATTTTGCAGTAGTAAAAATTACTATTTTAGACATGAGGGTAATTTATTTGTAATTGATGATAATTTATTTTGTGTATTTGCTTGAAATCTGAAATAGTTTCTTTGATTTCTTTTGAAATTTCATATAAATAAGAATAAACTTTTTTATAATGGTCTTTTACCCAGCTTTGAAGTTTAAAAGAGCATTGTTTTAAAATGCTTCGGGTTTTCCCCTTGAAAACTTTTATAAAATCTGGTGCACTTTCTGGAAGTTCAACGGGATTCATGTGTTGGCGCATTTCGTCAACGAAATAAATTTCGTTTTCATAAAATGTAGGAAATTCTAGTTTTCTCATATCTCTAGAACATCCCCAGCTTTTATACATAACGGGACGACGATATTTTTCAAAAGTTGAAAGTTTGTCTAAGTCTTCTTTAAACATTTTTTTGCACTTATCTCTTAAGGGTTGTTTTGTCATGTATTTTAATAAGTAAGCATGTACGTCATTAATTTTTTCTTTATTCAATGATTCAACACGTACAGAATTATCAGCTTCTTTATAACCCATTTTTTTTAATTGTAGATTCCAAAGTCTTTTAACCATGTACATATTTAAAAAGCAATCTGAAATTAAATGAAAATGTATAACACCATTTTCAGTTGTTTCTGCACGCCAAAAATAATTTTTTAATCGTGGAGCCTTTTTATCTGTTAATTTTCCATTCTCAATAATATAATTATCTACTTTTTTTAGATGGTCTATGAAATCAATAAAAGCCTTAACAGTTTCTTTGTCTGTGGTGTGTTGTTTGTCAGAGGTTAGGGTATAGGTTGAAAGTGTTAATAACCTTTGTTGGAGACCAAAATTTTTATTGTAGTTTTTTAAAACAGCATTAACGAAGACTGAACAAATTTTTTGTATCTTATTTTGCAAGGTTCTAGAAAGTAAACCGTCATAGTCCTTTTTAAAATTAGATTTGTAAGCTTCGTTGTAAGCCATGAAAACATCATTAATATTATCAAAATTCTTAAAATCTGCAATTCTTTTACAGGTTTTAAGGAGTGCAGCTTTAGATTGTCTAAGATTTTCTTTTGAATTTTCATTGTATTTTTTAAAAGGGAATTTTTTGTAGTAAACTAAAGAGTGTGGTTTTATGATTGCAACGTCTAAAATTTGTTCCATAGGTTTATCAGAGTTAAAAGTAAATTTGGATCATACGCTTCGCTTCTGGTCCAAATTCACTTTTTTGAGGTTTTTAATTTGATTGATTTTGATTGTGTGAAAAAAAATTCTTCGGTTAGTCCGATTCTTTCGACTAGCACAAAAGAGAATGATTATGTTTTTTGTAAATCTTCTAGAAGATTTTGAAGAAATTCAACACGTGGTGTAACTTTTCTAGGTTGAAATAAAAATGGAAAATATTGGGATTTAATTACGATTTTTGGTTCTATATAAATAGAAATAAAAAGTTGTTTTTGTTTTTCTGTTATATATCCATAAAAACGCATAAGTGAAAGAATTTGACAAATACCTTGATAATTAAGATTGGAAGAAGATAAAGTTGGATTTTGGATTTGTTGTATTAGAAATTCTGTTATTTCTATGTCTGAAGTTAATTTTTTAAGCTGCATTAGATTTAATTTTTAATGGTTGAAAAGTTGGTTTAGCTTCAATTTTATACTGGTTATTATTCATAAGTTGACATCTTCCAGAGAGATAATAAGTTTCAGAAAATCGGTCATAGAAACAAATTATTGTATTCGGTTGAAGTGGTTTAGGGAGATAAAAAAAATCGTTTTTAGGTGGGGTAGAAGTGTTATAAATCATGGTTATTTAGTATTAATACAGTAAAAATTAAGAGAATCATTTTCGAATAAATGATTTGAGTTTTTTAGAATGTGTGAAAGATTTTCAGAAATTCCCTTTAAATGAAATTGGTATGTTTTAAACTCGTTAAATTCTAAAGAAATTAGAATATTTAACAATGATTTTAGAGTATAAAAAATTTCAATTAAAATATTTGTGTAATAGTATGCAGGTTGAAAATCTTTATTGATTTTAATTTTTTGAAAAAATGAATCAATAGTTTTTATCACTTCAGGCATTTTGTAATAATATTGACTATAATCAAATAATTTGTTTTGTAATTGTTTGTAATAAAAAGTAATTATTTCAAAAAATTGAGAATAACATTTAGAAAGTTGATTAGCGAATCTAGAGACATCAGTTTTTGAAGTAGTGACAAAATGATGATAAATTAAACGAACTTTTGGTGAAACTTCGGAGAAGATTGTTTCTGGTTGATTAGTTAATCTTATAATATAAGATTGTTTTTGTTTTACAGATGTAAAGTCTAAAAGTGTGTTTTCAATTTTGATTTTGATTGAGTACATAATATATTAATTTTGAAGATTAGTAGTAAATTACTTTTGCCTATAATTTATATTATGTTAAATTGTATTTTTTACGACTTCAATATAATTATAGTTTCCTAACCTTCTCATTTCTTTTCATCCATTGAATGTTTATAATCATTGATGAGAATTCTATAAAGTTGTAAATCGTTTATCGCCATACTTTTACAAGAAAAATTATGAAAAATTTTGTAGTTACTCTTTTGATAAGCATTTCTTTTATTTCTTGTAACAAAAAAGAAACATCTTCATATACCATAATTCCTGAAGATACCATTCATCAGAACTATCAAGAAACTTTTGAGCCGAAAAAAGATACTTTGCAATTTTGTTATCTTTCTGTGGTTGGAAAAGATTCTTTGCACCTTTCTTACACTCTTTATCCTACAGATTCTGTAAAAGGAAAAATGAGTTATGATAATTTTGAAAAAGATGGTTCTACTGGAAAAGTGTATGGTATAAAATCTGGTGATACCTTAAAATTAACTTACGACATGTTTTCTGAAGGAATGCATTCGTTAATAGATGTTCGCTTTTTGACCAAAGACAATAAACTTTACGAAGGAATTACTGCTATGAAACAAAAGAACGATTCTACTATGATTATTGTGAATGATAAAAGTGTAGATTTTAAGTCTGGAAGAGTTTTATCGCCTGTTAAATGTAAATAATGTTAGTAATTTTTCATGCTATTCTACTCTATTTTAGATTAAATTTTTAATTTTTTCTCTACAAATAGTTGCAGTTTACTTTTTCTATTGGGTATTTTGATACTATGCGAAATCCTCGTATTTTTAGCAAAATTTAAACGCAATGTCATACTATCCTTTAAATAGCATTCCAGATTATTATGGAATTGATGATTTACTTACAGAAGAACATATATTAATCAGAAACTCTGTAAGAGATTGGGTTCAGTCATTTATTATGCCTCAAATTGATGATGCAGCGCAACATCATAAAGACATTCCTAATCTCATGAAAGAATTAGGAGCAATTGGTGCTTTAGGTCCATATATTCCAGAAGAATATGGAGGTGCTGGTTTAGACCAAATTTCTTACGGATTAATTATGCAAGAGTTAGAACGTGGAGATTCTGCCGTTCGTTCTGCAGCTTCTGTTCAGAGTTCTTTGGTAATGTTTCCTATTTTTGAGTTTGGTTCAGAGGAACAAAAACGTAAATATCTTCCAAAATTAGCTTCTGGTGAATTTATCGGTGCATTTGGTTTAACAGAGCCTAATCACGGTTCTAATCCAGGAGGAATGGAAACGCATTACAAAGATATGGGCGATCATTATTTATTGAATGGTGCTAAAATGTGGATTACCAATGCTCCACTTTGTGATATTGCTGTAGTTTGGGCAAAAGGTGAAGACGGGAAAGTTCGCGGAATGATTGTAGAACGCGGTTACGAAGGTTTTACCACTCCAGAAACTACCAATAAATGGAGTTTGAGAGCTTCTAAAACGGGTGAATTGGTTTTTAATAACGTAAAAGTTCCTAAAGAAAATCTTTTACCAAATGTAGAAGGTCTTAAAGGTCCTCTTTCTTGTTTAAATTCAGCACGTTATGGGATTTCTTGGGGCGTAATTGGTGCTGCGATTGATTGCTATTGTACTGCTGTTCAATATTCTAAAGAAAGAACACAGTTCGGAAAACCAATAGCCAGTTTCCAACTTCAACAGAAAAAATTAGCCGAATTTTTAACTGAAATTACAAAAGCACAATTGCTTTGCTGGAGATTAGGAACCTTGAAAAATGACCACAAAGCTACTCCAGCTCAAATTTCAATGGCAAAAAGAAATAACGTTAGAATGGCAATTAACATAGCAAGAGAATCCCGTCAAATCCTCGGAGGGATGGGCATTATGGGAGAATTCCCAATGATGCGTCACGCTGCCAACTTAGAATCTGTAATCACTTACGAAGGTACAGAAGATGTGCACTTGCTCATCACAGGTCTTGATATCACCGGAATTAACGCATTTTCATAAAAACTACACTTTGTCAAAGTTTTTAAATCTTTGACAAAGTTTTTTTTTGATTTTGGCGTGCCTTTTTTCCACCGCTATTGCCATGCAAAAAAGTCGCGCTTTCCGTTGCAATCTTTTATTTTTCCATTTATCAAAGAAAAATAAAAGGATTTCCACTGCAATCGCTCACGCGAAAGAAAGAAAAAAATCTGCTCAATCAGCAAAATCAGCGAGAGAAAAATAATGAAAACCATCAACATACCATTACCTAAAATAGGAGAATCTACTACCGAAGCCAAAATTGTAGAATGGCTTAAAAAACCGGGAGATTTCATCAAAAGAGATGAACTTTTTGCCGTAATTGGAACCGACAAAGTAGATTCTGAAATTTTCTCAGAATACGAAGGTACGCTCAAAGATATTCTTGTAAAAGAAGGCGAAGAAGTTTCTGTAGGAACTCCTATTTGTACCATGGAAGTGGATGATGCTGTTTCTGAAACCATCACACTGAGCGCGAAACGTAGTGAAGCAGTCGAAGTGTCTAATAAAGATTTTTCGACTCCATTACATTCCGCTCCAAATGACAAAACTCAACTCACACCTCGAAACTCAGAGCTCGTATCTTTTCTTTCTCCAGTGGTAAGAAAAATGGCGACAGAAAACGGTCTCGGTTTAGAAGATTTGCAGAAAATCAATGGAACTGGTGAAAACGGTAGAATCAGAAAACAAGATGTAGAAAATTTCTTAAAACCAAGAAAACAAAATACTTCTACTTCATTTGTTGAAGAAAAACTTCAACTCAAAGTAGAACTCGGCGAAGCTTTAGAACCACTTTCTAAAATGCGTAAACTCATCGCCGAAAATATGGAAAAATCTTGGCGAAGTATTCCACATGTTACTACTTTTATGGATGTAAATGTGACAAAATTAGTGGCTTTTCGTGAAGAAAATAAAGAGAAATTTCTACAAGAAAATGCGGTAAAACTCACTTATACGCATTTGATTATGAAAGCCGTAGTAGATGCAATTAAGGTCTATCCTACTCTAAATTCTTGGTTTAATAATGATGAATTGTTAGAAAAGAAAAACATTAATTTAGGTTTTGCAGCAGCACTTCCTGATGGTAATCTCATCGTTCCGAAAATTAAAAATGCACAGAATTTATCTGTTGTAGAGATTGCTCAACAAGTTTCTGAAATAGGAACCAGAGCTAAAAATGGAAAACTAAAACCAGATGACATTCAAGATACCACTTTCACAGTTTCTAATACAGGAATGTTTGGTTCAGAAAGCGGAACGCCTATTATTTCACGGCCACAAGTTGCAGTTCTCGCTTTGGGAAATATTTTGAGAAGAGCTTGGATTATAGAAGAAAACGGAGAAGAAAAAATATTGCCTCAATCGGTGATGACTTTGTCTTTAAGTTATGACCACAGAATTATTGACGGCGCTCTTGCCTCAAAATTCTTAACGGAAATTAAAAAAAATATGGAGCGTTATTAAACGCTCCTTTTTATTTGTTGATTATATTTTGTGATTAATTCCAGCTTTCATGAACTTTTTCAATAAAAGGAATATCTGGATTCAGGATTTCTAGAATTAAGTTTTTAATTGGTGTCATCAATTCTTCATCAGTTACGTTTATTGCTTCTAAATATTTAATCCCTTTGTTTGCTTCTTCTAGAAACCAAATTCCACAATAAATATTATTTGAAAATTCATTAAGTTTTGAAATACAATATTTATATATTACCAATTGTAATGCATACTTATATGACTCATTATTGAATAAATAAGGTAGCTTATCATTTTTAATTTCTTCTACAGAAATGTTTTTACTTTTTATCTCTTTAAATTCAATTATTAATTTATCTTTATTCGGATCTAATTTTTTAGTTTTATAATCAATAATTCTAATAGTATCATTAAGTTTATCTATTCTGTCAATTTTTCCATTAAAAAAGACTTCATTATTTTCATCAATTTTTAGATTGACATTTTCAAAGTTTTTTTCTAGAGATATAATTTCTAGAGAATTATTATTTTTAATTAATTCTAAATCATATTTAATAACATCTTCAACTATTCTTTTAGCTATTTGTTTATGAATATAATTCATTCCTCTATCATAAAATTCTGGTTGGTGTTTTAGTTCACTAATTGCAAAATTAATGGATTCATTTACTTGTTGAAGTAAATTTTCTAAATCATTAATATCTAATATTTTACCAATTACTTTTTTGTATAAATATTCTAATGCACTATGTACTAATGTTCCATAATTTCTTCGAGAGATTTCTTCTTCAATTTCTGCAGATTCTTTAGTATTTAAAATTTTTTCTAAATAAAAATTTATTGGATTATGTAAATAAGAGTGAAAATTAGATGGCGAAACCTTTTGTTTCCATTCTTCTAATTTTTCAAGAACAGCAGGTGTTTTTTCAATTGTAATAGGTTCTTGATTAATCGGTTCAGAAGTATTTTCGATGATGATATGCTCTATTTTATGCTGAGATTCCATTTCAATTTGGGTAATGAATCTCGTTTTTTCGCCTGTATTTACGCCAGAACCTAAAGCATTGTAAAGCAAATAGATATTTTTTGAATTCTGTAAAAATCGGTAAAAGTGATAAGCATAAATTCCGTCGTTTTCTAAGAAAGTATGCAGATTAAACTGCTTTCTTACATCAAACGGTAGATAAGTGTTTTGTGAATTTCCGAGCGGTAATTTTCCTTCGTTGGCAGAAAGAAGAATGATATTTTCAAAATTCAACAATCTGGTTTCCAAAAGTCCCATCAATTGTAAACCTTCTAAAGGTTCTCCCACAAAATCTATCGATTCTGAATTGATAAGCTGATTAATCAACACTTCCAATGTTTCGATTTTTACTTGATATTGATATGGAGAAAGTTGATTTTTGATGATGATGAAACTCTTCTCAAAATGAGAAATGTTTTCATATTGCACATTGTCTATTTCATTGTATTTTAAATTTTTACAAAAATCAATTAAAGTATTAAGTAAAGTTTCAGCGTCTTGTTTTTCAAACAAATTATAGAAAGAAAGTCCGTTCAATAATTCGCTTAATTGCTTTCTAGAAATGTAGACAATGTTTCTTTCTTCTAAGGTTGCAACGAAGTTTTTGATGATATTTTCGTCTTTAAAATTCTTTGGAAGTTCATCTAAAATCGGCAAAATATCATTGTAATAATACGAAGAAGCATTTTTTTCTAGTTGTTTATGAAGATGAAACAGTTTTTTCATCGCATTTGAAAATGCCAAATTTTTCAACGGAAAGCCCATTGTAATGTTCAGTTTTTCAACAGATGCGAGAGAATCTAACGTAGCAGGAAGCAAATTTTCATCTAATAAAACTACCGCAGTATTTTGATAATCAGAATTTTCTGTGTGAATTTCTGAAAGAATTTCTGGCAAAACTTTGGTTTGAGCAATATTTCCTGAAACTTCGTAAACTTTTATATTTTTAGGTTCAATGAATTCATTTTCAATCCAGTTGAAATTTCTAGAATCATTGAATTCTTTCCAAGTTTTGTATTCGCGGAGAAATTTCCCTGCTTCTTGTCTTTCGTCATTAAAATAATATTCATCTGCATGAAAGAAAATATCTGCTTTGTCCCATTGTAAAAGCGTTCTGACTAATTTTTCTTCAACGGGAGTAAATGCATTAAAACCAATAAAAACGGCTCTAAGATTGAAATTTTTGCAATAATTTTCTAAATTTTCTCTGGTGTAAAGATGAATCATTCCCGAACTAGCCAATTGCTGTTCCTCTAATTTTTCTTGTAAAAAAGGAAGAAAAGCATTCATTTTTCTCCAAAAATTGAGATTTCTCTTTCTAGCGCCTTCTTCATCGCCCAGATTTTCGCCCCAGTTTTTGATGCGTTCTTCAGCAAGCATCCATTCCAGAATTTCTTTGTCGTTTCCATGAAATTTCAGCATATCATCCCAATCTTTTTGTAGTGTTGGGAACCATTTTAAAAATGTGGCAAGATCTTCATCTTGATAAAGTTGAGTATAGGTTTGATAAGCAAAAAGCCAAAGTGCAATGCCTTTGATTTCTTGTTTTTGACTGATTTTATGCACCAATTCATCAATTGTAAAAAACTCTGGAAGAATCCCGTTATAGTTTTTTTCTTTTAAAATTTCTTTAATAAAAACTACAGGTCTTTTTCCTGGAATTATAAATGAAAAACCCGATAAATCCGAAGATTTTTCGAGTATTTCTGAGATGACTTTTTGTAAAAATTTTTGGTGTAGCATTAGTTTTTATAGCGTTCTAGTTTTTTGAGTTGAGCTTTAATTTCTGCATCTAGCTCATTTTGTTTTTCGGCGTTGGTTCCTCGTTTGGTAATGTTATCATAATAGTTTTGATAATCGAGAAACTCGCCATACATTACCTGATAAATCAACTTAAATTTCAATTGGTAATCTTTCTCCGTTTTTACATTTTCTAGAAATTCTTTTCTCAGTTTTCTAGCGTAAATTTCGGCAATATCAAAATGACCTTGTTCGTGATTGATATTGAGATTTTTGGTTTTAATAGGATGTTTCCAAGATTTGCTTGGGTCAAAAGTAGCATCTATTCTCACCTTCATTTTATTATTGGCTTTGTCTTTAAAAGCGGTGTAACTTAGTCCACAAGAAGAATAACTGACAATGGTGCTGTCACTTTTCATTTTGTTTTCTGGTGATTTAAAAAGGCTCCAATTAAGTTTTGTTCCTTCTTTCCAGACTAATTTTTGAGAAAAAACAGTTAAAAAACAAAACAATAAAATAAGGCTAAAAATCTTCTTCATACTACTCTACTACAATTGTTTTCTCAATCCAAATGTTTTGATTGCTGCTGTCTTTTCCGTTCCAAAATTTGAAAGTGTAAATACCTTTTTCTTCTGGTCTAAAGTTGAAACCATTTACTCCAACTCTTGTTGCTTGAGTACAAGTTCCGTTAATCGTGTAAGAATAAGCCACCACATTTCTTTCTAAACCGTTTCTGATGTAATCATATCCAAAAAAATCATCACAAGCACTTGGATAAGTAGAATACGTTTTGATGGTTTGAATGGTGAAAACATCCATCGTGTCTTGTGCAATTTTCACGCTGTCTATTTTGATGGCTTCTACATTTTGTATTTCATCTTCGTCATTTCTATCACAAGAAACAGCGAAAAATCCAGCTAATAAAGTGATTACACTGAGGTTAAAAATTTTCTTCATTGATTTTAGTTTTTATGAATTAAAATTTCCTTTGGATAAATATACTACTTTTTTAGTGTCAAAAAATTCTTCTCCGAATTGGTCTTTCAGATTGTAAATTTCACATTTTATTCCAGCGAGTTCTTCTCCTAAATCACCACCTTTTAAGTATAAAACGCCATTGTGTTTTGGGTTAAATTGTTCTTTTTCGAATTTTCCTTTTAACCAACGCAAGAAAACAGGCATTTGTGTAACGGCTCTGCTCACTACAAAATGGAATTTGTCTTTTATTTTTTCGGCTCTTTCGTGATAGGCTTTTACATTTTTTAAACCAAGACTTTCAGCAACTGCATTCACTACCGTAATTTTTTTGCCAATAGAATCTACTAGAGTAAATTCTACATTTGGAAACAAAATCGCCAAAGGAATTCCCGGGAAACCACCACCAGTTCCTATGTCTAGAACTTTGGTTCCATCTGCAAATTCCATGATTTTTGCAATTCCCAATGAATGGAGAACATGTCTTTCGTAGAATTCATCAATATCTTTTCTCGAAATCACGTTAATTTTTTCGTTCCAGTCTTTATAGAGCGTTTCAAGTTGTTGGAACTGAGATTTTTGTTGGTCTGTTAAATTTGGGAAATATTTTAAAATAATTTCTGAAGACATATGCGTTCTAATATTTCAACAAAAATAAAGAATTTATCGCGGAAATCTTTCGGAATTTATACTTTAAAATTTATCTTTGCTAAAAATCGTAAAAATGAATAAACTGTCAGATAGATTAAACAGATTAAGTTATTCTCAAACTTTCGTAATGAGCAATAAAGCCCGTGAAATGAAAGCTGCGGGAATAGATGTGATTTCGTTAACTCTTGGTGAGCCAGATTTTGATGTTCCTGCAAATATCAAACAAGCTGCTTTTGATGCTATTAATCAAAATTTCTCTCATTATTCGCCTGTTCCAGGATTTTTAGAATTGAGACAAGCAATTGCTAAAAAGTTGAATAGAGATAATAATCTAGATTATAAACCGACTCAAATTTGTGTTTCAAACGGTGCAAAACAGTCTATTCTTAATGTTTTAGCAGCAGTAGTAAATGATGGTGACGAAGTGATTTTACCAGCTCCGTATTGGGTTTCTTATGATGAAATGGTGAAAATGATGGGCGGAACTTCAGTTTTTATAGAAACCAACATTGATACAGAGTTTAAAATGACTGCTGAACAACTAGAAGCAGCGATTACTCCAAAAACGAAAGTAATTCTTTACAGTTCGCCATGTAATCCTTCTGGTAGTTATTATACGAAAGATGAACTAGAAAAAATAGCCAATGTAGTGGCGAAATATCCTTATGTAACGATTATTTCTGATGAAATCTACGAATACATCAATTACGATGGAAAACACACTTCTATTGCAGAATTCCCACAAGTTTATGAACAAACTGCAGTAATCAACGGAATGTCTAAAGCTTTTGCAATGACTGGTTGGAGAATTGGTTATAGCGCTTGTCCAGAATGGTTAGCCAAAGCTTGTGATAAAGTGCAAGGACAGATGACTTCGGGTGCGAATACGGTTGCGCAAAGAGCTTCGATTACAGGATTAGAAACAGATCCGAGTGAATATTATTTTATGGTAGAAAGTTTTGAAAAACGAAGAAATTTGGTTTTTGAATTGATGAAAGATATTCCAGGATTTAAAGTTAATTTACCAAAGGCAGCATTCTACTTCTTCCCAGATATTTCTTATTACATCGGGAAAACCATTGACGGTGTTCTGATCAATAATTCTGATGATTTTGCGATGTTTTTATTAGAAAAAGCACATGTAGCTTGTGTAGGAGGCGTAAGTTTTGGTGATGCTAATTGTATCAGATTCTCTTATGCAGCTTCTGAAGAAGAATTAAAAGAAGCGATGAGTAGAATTAGAAAAGCTTTAACAGAAGCAGAAATTCATTAACAAATTTTTAAAAATATCCTTAAAATCTTCAGTCAAAAGCTGAAGATTTTTTGCTTTTTAGGAGTCATAGAAAAAAATTATCGGTTTCTCATTTTAAAAATTTTAAAATTGATTAATTTTGCAAACTGAAAATATAATAGTAAAAAACAACAAGAAAATGGCATTAGTAGGAAGAAAATTTCCAAATGTAACGGTAGACGCAATCTCTAAATCAGGAGAAAATTTAAGAATTAACGTTTTAGAAGAAGCAGTAAAAAATCAATCAAAAGTTTTATTATTTTGGTATCCAAAAGACTTTACTTTTGTTTGTCCAACAGAATTACACGCTTTTCAAGCTGCTTTAGAAGAATTTAAAAACAGAAACACTATGGTTATTGGTGCTTCTTGTGACACAAACGAGGTACACTTCGCATGGTTATCTACTCCAAAAAATATGGGTGGAATCGAAGGAGTGACTTATCCACTTTTAGCTGATACACACAGACAATTGGCTAATATTTTAGGAATTGTGGACCAAGATTTCGAATATGATGAAGAAGGAAACGAAACTTTTTCTGGGTCTAATGTAACGTACAGAGCAACTTATTTAATTGATGAAGAAGGAAAGGTTTTCCACGAAAGCGTAAATGATATGCCTCTTGGAAGAAACGTAGCAGAATATTTAAGATTAATTGATGCTTACACTCACGTTCAAAAATACGGAGAAGTTTGTCCAGCAAACTGGCAAGAAGGTAAAGCAGCAATGAATGCTACTAGATCTGCAACTGCAGAATATCTTAGCCAAAACTAAAATATTAAAATACAATTAATACCAAAGCAGAACATTTTGTTCTGCTTTTTTTGTAAATTTACTTGTTCAAAAATGTATGAAATGACTAAAAATGTAAGGTTGCTTTCTCCTCAAAAAACAATAGCGCTTATTGCTCACGACCATAAAAAAGATGAATTACTTGAATGGGTGAAAAAACACAGTGAAGTGATTCAACAACATCAATTAATTGCCACAGGAACCACGGGAAAATTGATAGAAAATGAATTGGGCGTTCCTGTTCACAGAGTAATGAGTGGACCACTTGGTGGAGATCAACAACTCGGTGCAATGATTGCCGAAGGAAAAATAGATATCGTTATTTTCTTTTGGGATCCTATGGAAGCACAGCCTCATGATCCAGATGTGAAGGCATTTTTAAGAATCTGTGCCGTTTGGAATATTATCGTAGCATGTGATGCCTCTACCGCAGATTTTATTCTAACTTCGCCTTTTATGCATACAGAATATGCAGTGGAAACTCCTGATTATAAAGTATATTTAAATAGAAATATAGAAAAAGGAATTTCATAAAAAAAAGCCCGAAAATTCGGGCTCTCATTATCAATATTTAATATCTGTTTTTATCGGTGATTCTTTTTGTGCTTCATTTTTCTTTTTTTGCCGTGTTCATCATAGTAATAACGATCATTTTTTTGTTGACCAGGCGCGAAAACTTTAGCAGATTTGGTTCCATAGACTTTTTTCATTTGTCCAGGAGGTAAATTTTGCGGTCTGTCATCTACAATGATTACAGTAGAAGAACCACTTCTAATTAAAACACCATTTCGGTAAACATCACCATTGGGTGCTCTATAAATTTCGCCTTGTCTGTAAACTCTACCATCTGGAGCTCTATAAACTCTTCCATTATCTCCGTAAACATTACTAGAACCACAAGAAACAACAGTTATCGTGAGTGCTAAAGCGCCGAATATTTTAAATATATTTTTCATTTCTTTAAGATTTTGGGTTTGATACTTTCTTTAAAACAAAACCTTTGCCAAAATCTTATTTCTTAAGAAAACTTTAACGTTTTTAGAATTTATGGGTTCTTCTTTCTAAAAGAATTACATCTCTCCAAATACCGTTCATTTCAGCGATTTTTTCTCTTCTTCCAATGATTCTGAAGCCTAATTTTTCGTGAATTTTAATGCTCGCTACATTTTCTGGAAAAATCCCAGATTGTAAAGTCCAAAAATGATGTTCTTCGGTTTCTTCTATTAATTTATGGAGCATCATTTCGCCAAATCCTTTTCCATGAACTGAATTATCGAGATAAATGCTTACTTCTGCTACGCCTTTATAGCAAACTCTTGCAGAAATAGGTTGAATAGCAGCCCAACCTTGTACTACTCCATTTTCGTCTTCTAAAATCAATCTACAAACTTTGAAATATTTATTATCCCAAGTTTCCCAACTTGGAACTTCTTTGTCAAAAGTAGCATTGCCGCCATCAATTCCCTGTTTGAAAATTTCTAAAACTCTCGTTCCATCTACTGGAAGCATTTCACGGATTTGGTAGTTCATTTTTTATCTAAGATTAGGTTTATTTTATTTTAAAGATGAAATTTTATTCCATTTCCTTTTTTAAAAATTTAGCAGTCAAAGATTTTTTTGATTTTATCAATTCTTCAGGAGTTCCCGTTGCGATGATTTCGCCACCGTGTTTTCCACCTTCTGGACCGATGTCTATAATGTGATCTGCTAATTTAATGACATCTAAATTATGTTCAATAATAATAAAAGAATTGCCTAATTCTACCAACTGATTGATGGCTTCCATCAAGATTTTTACATCTTCAAAATGTAAACCTGTAGTAGGTTCATCTAGAATATAAAGCGTGTTTCCTGTTTGTTTTTTGGCAAGTTCTGTCGCCAATTTTATACGTTGAGCTTCTCCTCCACTTAATGTGGTAGATTGTTGACCAAGTGTGATATATCCTAAACCAACATCTTGCAAAGTCTTCACTTTTGCATAAATTTTAGGAATCGGTTGGAAGAAATCTACCGCTTCATCAATGGTCATTTCCAAAACATCAGAAATTGATTTTCCTTTGTAGCGAACTTCCAAAGTTTCTCTGTTGAAACGTTTTCCGTTACAGGTTTCGCAATGCACGTAAACATCAGGTAAAAAGTTCATTTCAATTACTTTTAAACCGCCGCCTTGACACGTTTCGCATCTTCCTCCTTTTACGTTGAAAGAGAATCTTCCCGCTTTGTAACCACGGATTTTAGATTCTGGCAATTCTGCAAAAAGATTTCTAATATCGGTGAACATTCCGGTGTAAGTTGCAGGATTAGAACGCGGTGTTCTACCAATCGGAGTTTGGTCTACATCTACAATTTTGTCAATATTTTCAATGCCTTCAAATTTTTTGTAAGGTAAAGGCTCTTGAACTGCTCTGTAAAAATGTTTGTTGAGAATTGGATAAAGCGTTCCATTAATCAAAGAAGATTTTCCACTTCCCGAAATTCCTGTTACCACTACCAATTTTCCTAAAGGAACTTCTAGATTTACGTTTTTCAGGTTATTTCCTGTTGCGCCTTTTAATTTTAGAAATTTTCCGTTTCCTTTTCTTCTTTCTTTAGGGATTTCTATGCTTCTTTTACCCGTGAGATAATCTGCCGTGATTGTATTGGCTTTGATTAAATCTTTAGGTTTTCCTTTCCAAAGAATTTCGCCGCCGTGTTTTCCAGCTCTAGGACCGATATCTAGAACGTAATCGGCTTCTAAAATCATGTCTTTATCATGTTCTACTACGAGAACAGAATTGCCAATATCACGAAGATTTTTCAATGAATTGATGAGTCTTTCGTTGTCTCTTTGATGTAAACCAATGCTTGGTTCATCTAAAATATACAATACATTTACGAGTTGAGAACCAATTTGCGTAGCGAGTCTAATTCTCTGAGATTCTCCACCAGAAAGTGTTCTAGAACTTCTACTCAAGCTTAAATAATCTAAACCAACGTCTAATAAAAACTGCAATCTGGTTTCTATTTCTTTTAGAATTTCGTTTGCAATAATTTTATTTTTTTCGCTGAATTTTTCTTTAACTTCTTGAATCCAATCTTTTAAATCCAATAAACTCAAAGCATTGATTTCAGCAATATTTTTTCCATCAATTTTAAAAGCCAAACTGCTTTTTTGAAGTCTTGCTCCGTTGCATTCTGGACAAGTTTCCTCGGTGGTAAATTGTCTTTCAAGCACTACTGCGTCGTAGTTTTCTTTATCTTCAATCACTTGACTCAGATAAGGAACTAACCCTTCAAAATTGATTTTTATTTTCTTAGAAATTCCCGCGTATTTCAAGTCAGCAGTAAATTCTTTTTGGCAACCGTAGTAAATATAATCTACGGCTTCACGAGGAATTTCATTGAAAGAAGTATTTAAACCTAGCCCGAAAATCTCTAAAATATTTTTAATTTGAGTGAGAAGCCATTTGTTTCCTTTCAAAACTTCCAGAGGTAATAAAGCGCCTTGATTGATAGAAAAATTAGGATTTTCCACCAAAAATTCTTCATTGATTTTTTTGATGGTTCCGAGACCTTTACATGTTGGGCAACTTCCCTTTGGTGAGTTGAAAGAAAACGTGTTAGGCTCAGGAATTGGCAAAGCATTTCCGCTGTGTGCATCCATCAAATTTTTAGAAAAATATTGATAGTCTGTAGCACCTAATTTCTGAATCATTACTACTCCTTCTCCCATTTGCAAAGCTGTTTTCAGAGATTTTGCCATTCTGCTTTCAGTAGCATTTTCGCCGATAATCCATCGGTCTATTACCACTTCTATATCGTGGGTTTTATAACGGTCTAGTTTTAAATCGTATTCTATATCTTGTAATTCTCCATCAATTCTGGCTTGAGAATACCCTTTTTTAGCCAGTTGTACAAAAAGTTCGTGATAATGACCTTTTCTGGAACGAATGACAGGTGCTAAAAGCAAAACTTTTTCGCCTTTATAATTTTCTTTGATGGTTTCTAGAATTTGTTCTTCTGTGTAGCTCACCATTTTTTGACCAGTTTCCAAAGAATAAGCATCTGAAACTCTGGCGAAAAGCAAACGTAGAAAATCATACAATTCTGTCACGGTACCCACTGTAGAACGTGGATTTTTATTGGTAGTCTTTTGTTCGATGGCAATTACTGGAGAAAGTCCTTCGATTTTATCTACATCTGGACGCTCTAAACCGCCCAAAAACTGACGAGCATAGGCAGAAAAAGTTTCGATATAACGTCTTTGTCCTTCTGCAAAAATGGTGTCAAAAGCCAAAGAAGATTTCCCAGAACCAGAAAGTCCCGTAATGGTAACCAATTCATTTCTAGGAATTTTAACATTGATGTTTTTAAGATTGTGTTCTCTAGCTCCGTATATTTCGATGTATTCTTTTTCTGTACTCATAATGTCAATCTCGTCAAAAAAATCAAGACTTACAAAAATACGGAATTATTCTCTGAAAAAGTTTATCAATCGTAAGATTTCCGCATAAAAAAAGAACCTCAAACATGAGGTTCTTGTGAATATATTATCTAAAGATTTACAAAGTTTCTTTGTCTGATATTTTGTTGAATTTCAAAAATCTAATGAAGAATAAGCCTAGTGCAAAGAAAACCGACATGGAAAGTGCTGCAAATCTCATTCCTGAAGTGGTAGGCAATTGGAATGAACATTCTTGTAAGAAGAACAATCTAATTGCATCATAATTGTCTATTAATAAAGCAAAAATAAATGTTCCTAAAATAATTGCAATTTTTTCTAACACATCATAAAAGCTGAAATATGTAGTGTTATCCATAGAATCTTTTGGTAAAAGTCTACTGTAGGTAGAACGAGACATCGACTGAATTCCGCCCATTACCAAACCGATGATGGCTGCAATTCCGTAAAATTGATATTCTACATTTGGATTTTCTTTTTTGAGGAAATAAGCAGAAAGACAAGCAAAAATCCATAAAATAATGGTAATGCTAATCACATTTTTATTGCCTATTTTTTTGGATAATCTTGAGAAGAAAATTGCACCAATAATCGCTTCAATTTGAATCAATAATAAGGTCATAATCAGTTTTCCTTGGTCAAGGTTGATTTCGCTCTTTCCAAAAAGTGTTGCCATCAAGAAAATGGTCTGCATTCCCACACTATAAAAGAAGAAACTTGCTAAAAAATACTTAAGATTAGCAGTTCTAAATAATTGTGCACCAACTTTATATAATTCTCTAAAACTTTCTTTTACGATTTCAATGTAGAAGATAATATTGTCTTTTAAAACTTCTACAAAGCCACCATTTGATTTATGACTTTTGAAAATATTTTTAAGATTCAGCAATACTAAATCTTTTGGTAATTGGTCTTTTACTTCACCAAATTGAGGTAAATGTTTGAAGGTGTATTGAGAGAATCCAAACCACCAAGCTCCCGTGAATAAGAATGAAATTCTAGTGTATAAAAGTGCTTCTTTTGGAGTGTCTGCAAAAAACATAATCAATGCCAAACAAATCACCACTAAAATTACTGAACCAATGTAACCATAAACGTAACCTTTTGCGGAAAGTGCATCTTGTTTATCTGGTGTAGCAATATCTGGCAAAAAGGAATTGTAGAAAACCAAACTTCCCCAGAAACCTACACTCGCAGTAATACTGAAAAGCAATCCTAAGAAGACGTTATTCATATTGGTAAACATCGCCAATCCCATACAAGAAGTTGCTCCTAAATAAGCGAAAAATTGCAAGAAAGACTTTTTATTTCCAATGGTGTCTGCTAAAGAGGATAAAATAGGCGAAAGAATTACTACAATCAAAAACGAAATGGTAAGCGAATAGCCATAAACTGCATCTGGTTGATAATCTTTTCCGAAAATATTAATCATATTTCTCACTGGAACTTTTATCCATTTTCCTGTTCGGTTACGTACTCGCTTTTTTCATAAGCAGTAGTAATAATAGAATAGTAAATAGGAAAAATGGTAGAGGTAATTACCAGTGAATAAACAGAATTCGCCCAATCGTAGAAAGCCCAAGCTTTCATTATTTTAGGGTTGTTTTTGATATTTTGTTTCATAGTTTTTTTCCGTAAAAGGGAATTATTACACAAAAATAAAAAAACCATTAAGAAATTGACTAAAAAATCAATAAATCTTAATGGTTAATAATTTGTAAGATGAGAAAATTATAAATTCTCAATCACAATTGCAGAAGCACCACCACCTCCGTTACAGATTGCAGCAGCACCATATTTACCATTGTTTTGTTTTAAAACATTAATGAGTGTAACGATAATTCTAGCACCAGAACTTCCTAGAGGATGTCCTAATGAAACGGCACCACCATTTACATTTACCTTAGATTCTTCTAAACCTAAAATTTTATTGTTGGCTAAACCAACTACTGAAAAAGCTTCATTAAACTCAAAGAAATCAATGTCAGAAACTTCTAAACCAGCTTTTTTAAGAGCGATTGGTAATGCTTTTGCAGGAGCTGTTGTAAACCATTCTGGTTCGTGAGCAGCATCTGCATAAGAAAGGATTTTTGCCAAAGGTTTTAAGCCCAATTCTTCCATTTTTTCTTTTGACATTAAAACCAATGCAGAAGCGCCGTCATTTAATGGAGAAGCATTCGCAGCAGTTACTGTTCCATTTTCTTTTTGGAAAACAGTAGGCAAAGTTCCAATTCTGTCAAAATTTACATTTTTATATTCTTCGTCTTCTGCGAAAATAATCGGTTCTCCTTTTCTCTGTGGAATTTCTACAGGAACGATTTCCTCTTTAAATTTTCCAGATGCCCAAGCTTCTGCACTTCTTTTATAAGACTGAATCGCGAAGTTGTCTTGGTCTTCTCTTGAGAATTCATACTCTGCGGCACATTTTTCTGCACAAACTCCCATGTGGATTTTGTTGTAAACATCTGTTAAACCGTCAACTAACATTCCGTCTTGCATTTTTACATCTCCCAATTTTACGGCATTTCTTGCGCTGTAATAATGCGGAACTTGGCTCATGTTTTCCATTCCGCCAGCTACGATTACGTCTTGGTCACCAGATTTAATTGATTGTGAAGCCATCATTACGGCTTTCATCCCAGAAGCACATACTTTATTGATAGTGGTAGAAGGTGTTTCGTTTGATAAACCAGCGCCTAATGCAGCTTGACGAGCAGGAGCTTGACCTTCTCCAGCTTGTAAAACATTACCCATATAAACTTCTTGAACTTGTTTTGCGTCAAGATTAATTTTGTCTAACGCTCCTTTGATAGCAATTGAACCTAATTTAGGAGCAGGAATGCTAGATAAACTTCCTAGAAAACTTCCCATAGGTGTTCTTGCTGCTGAAACGATAAATACTTCTTTCATGATATTTAATAGAGATTTAAATTTTAAAATTCTTTTCGCCAAAGTACAAAAAAAAACACACTTTTTAAAAAGTGTGTTTTATGTTTATAATCAATGATTTAGATTAATGAGATATGTTTCCTATTGCTTCTGGATTGTGCTTGTGTTTAAACATCAAAGCGAAAAGTACAGCAATCACTAAAGCGTAAGCAGCGAAAGCTAACCAAATGTGTGGCCAATCTTTCATCGCAATCTCTTTAGTCAAAGTACCATTTACAATGGAAGAACCTTGTTTTCCTATAAATTCTACAAATTTAGAATTGTCTACTGTAGTATCTAAAAATCCTGCTAAAGAATCTGCGGTAGAGAATTTTTGAGTAAAGAATTTATCAATCGCCCAACCAGCAGAAACGCTTCCTATAATCGCTCCGAAACCATTGGTCATCATCATAAATAAACCTTGAGCTGATGAACGAATTTTAGAATTGGTATTGGTTTCTACGAAAAGTGAACCAGAAATATTGAAGAAATCAAACGCCATTCCGTAGATAATACATGATAAAATAATCATCCAAAGTCCTGAAGTAGGATTACCAAAACTGAATAAACCAAATCTTAATACCCAAGCAAACATACTCATTAACATTACGTTTTTGATTCCATATTTTCTTAAAAAGAAAGGAATTGCAAGGATAAATAATGTTTCAGAAACTTGAGAAATAGACATGATAATGGTAGAATATTTCACTACGAATGAATCAGCGTATTTTGGAAAATTCTCGAATTCACTTAAAAACACATCTCCATAAGCATTGGTTAACTGTAAAGCACCTCCTAAAAACATAGAAAATATGAAGAAAAGAGCCATTTTATAGTTCCCAAAAAGTTTAAATGCGTTTAGACCTAAAACTTCAACTAGCGAAGAGTCTTTAGAAATTAATTTTTGAGGTTTACAAGCAGGTAATGCAAATGAATATAAACCAAGTAAAGCTGCTACTGCACCTGCAATATAAAATTGAAATTCTGAAGCTTTATTTCCAGATAAATTTGTAATCCACATCGCTACGATGAAGCCCACTGTTCCCCAAACTCTAATCGGTGGGAAATCTTTTACCACATCATAATTATTGTTTTTAAGTAAAGTATAAGAAATAGAGTTGGCTAGTGCAATTGTAGGCATGTAAAATACCATCGCAAGAAGCATCACTGCAAAAAATGTATCTGGTGTGGTTACTTGAGGTAAATAAAACAGAACCGCAGCGTATAAAATATGCAGAATTCCATAAATTCTTTCAGCATTAATCCATCTATCTGCGATAATTCCTACTAAAGTAGGCATGAATACAGAAGCAATTCCCATAGTGCTAAAAACAGCGCCAAACTTTGTTCCATCCCATTGTTTGGTTCCAAACCAATAATTAGCGATGGTGATTAGCCAAGCTCCCCAAACAAAAAATTGTAGAAAACTGAGCAGTGTCAATCTAAATTTAATATTCATAATAGTAATTTTTTCTTTTACGGTATTTTAAACCGTTGAGTGTTTTCAGAGTTTATTATTTAATTATAATTTTTAGCGCTAGTCAATTTTTTTATTTCGTCTTTTGAGTTCTTCTTGGATTTCCATAGCGGTATCATAATCTTCTTCTCTCACAGCATCGTCTAATAAAATTTGTAATTCTTCTGTGCTGAGTTTTTTAAGGTCAGAAGTTTCGCTTTCTGAAGCAGTTTCAGGTTCTGGCAATTCATTGTTATTGTCAATTTCTAGAAGAATTCCAGCTTCGTTCAATACTTGTTCTGTAGTATAGATTGGGGCATCAAAACGTACTGCCATTGCTACAGCATCAGATGTTCTGGCATCTAAAATAAGTTCTTCTCCGTTTTCTGTGTTTTTAAAATTGAGATTAGAAAAGAAAACACCGTCAATAATTTGATAAATAATTACCGATTCTAGCGTGTAATGCGTAGAATTTACAAATTTGGTAAATAAATCATGTGTGAGTGGACGAGGTGGTCGCAAGTCTTTTTCTAAACCTAAAGAAATAGATTGAGCCTCAAAATTACCAATTACTACAGGTAGTTTTACGCCAGTTTCTTCATGCTCCAGAAGCAGTGCATATGCTCCAGATTGAGTTTGGCTATAAGATATTCCGCGTATGATTAGTTGTTTATAATCCATGAATACAAATATACTTTAATTTTTAAAATTTAACATTTGATATTTAAAATTTTATCACTGCCTTCAGATGATTTATTTCACAAGTTTTGATGATAAAATTGGTTTTGCTTTTTATATAATGAGAAATTCATTTATTCGTCAAAAGAAATAAAAATTTTTGGGTTCTGCAACGACAAAAAAATCCGAGATAAAAATCTCGGATTGATATTTTTAAAAAGGATGATATTTTAGTGTCCTTTTAATGCTTTAATTTTTTCGGTAAGGGCAGGGATAATTTGGAAAGCATCTCCTACTACTCCATAATCAGCAGATTTAAAGAATGGTGCTTCTGCATCATTATTAATCACTACGATGGTTTTAGAAGAGTTTACACCAGCCAAGTGCTGAATAGCACCAGAAATACCTACTGCTATGTATAAATTAGGAGCGATGGCTTTACCGGTTTGTCCTACGTGTTCTGAGTGAGATCTCCAACCGATATCAGAAACTGGTTTAGAACAAGCTGTAGCTGCACCTAAAACATTAGCTAATTCTTCGATCATTCCCCAGTTTTCAGGACCTTTCATCCCTCTACCTGCAGAAACTACTACTTCTGCTTCTTTAAGGTCTAATTTTCCTGAAGATTTTTCTTGGTTCACTACAGTAAGACCTTCTGCAGAAACAGAAACTTCTTTTACTTCTTCAGAACCTGAAACTGGATTTTCTTTTACTCCAAAAGAGTTTTGAGAAACAGTAACCACTACATTTTCGCCATGAGCTTTAGCATCCATAAAAGCTTTTCCAGAGAAAGATTTTCTCTTCGCTTCGAATGGAGAAACGGCAACTGGAGCAGAAACTACATTGGTTAATAATGAAGCGTTTTTAATCACAGCAAGCATAGGAGCTACAGAACTAGCATCTGTAGAATGCGGGAAAACTACCACTCCATCTACTACAGTAGCAAGAGCTTCTGCATAAGCTTTTGGGTTGAAACTTTTAAGTGCGTCACTTTTTAGAGTAACCACTTTAGAAGCTCCGTATTTGTAAAGAACATCTGCAGCATCTGTAGGATTAATGCTTACCGCTACTACATCTGTTCCAGACATGTCTGCAACTGTTTTTGCGTAAGAAACAGCTTCTAGAGCCGCTTTTTTATATGCTCCTGAAATATTTTCGGTATATACAAAAATTGACATAATTTAAAAAGATTTGAGATTTGAGATTTAAGATTTGAGATTTTTTGAATTTCAAATTTCAAATTTCAAATGGATTAATAATTTGTTAAATAACTTTTGCTTCTTCGTGAAGTAATCTTACCAATTCGTCTAGATTATCCGCAGAAACTAGTTTTACTTGAGCTCTTGCCGGAACAGCATCAAAAGATACTGCACTTACCTTAACATCTGTTTCAGTTGGTTCTTTTACTGTTAAAGGTTTAGTTCTAGCAGACATAATTCCTCTCATGTTAGGAATAATAAGATCTTTTTCTTCTACCATACCTTTTTGACCAGCGATTACAGCAGGAAGTTTAACAGATAATGTTTCTTTTCCTCCTTCAATTTCTCTCACTGCAGTAGCTTCTGCACCGTTTACTTCTAAACCTACGCAAGCGTTTACGAAAGGTCTATTAAGTAATTGAGCAATCATTGCTGGAACTGCAGCACCATTATAATCAATAGATTCTTTACCGCAAAGTACCAAGTCATAACCACCTTCTTCTACAATTTTTGCCAATTCTTTAGCTACGGTAATGCTGTCTTGTGGTTCAGCGTTTACTCTTATTGCGTCATTTGCACCAATAGCAAGAGCTTTTCTCATTACAGCTTCAGTAGCAACGTCACCTACAGTAGCGATGGTCACTGTAGCGCCTTGAGATTCTTGTAATTTTACAGCTTTTGTAAGAGCAAATTCGTCGTAAGGATTAATTACCCACTGAATTCCGTTTTTGTCAAAAGCAGATTTATCTGCAGTAAAGTTAATTTTAGAAGTAGTATCTGGAACACTACTAATACAAACTAATATTTTCATATGTAGATTTTTATTGTTTTTTTAAAGGTCATATGCAATCGCTCATTTATCATTAGTATTGTTGTTTGCTAATCACGGCGATTTCATAAGGTTCAATTTTTCTTATTTGAATGTTTGCTAATTTAAATAAAAAAATATTATGCATGCATAATACTCTAAAATTATTTATATTCATTGCATAAATATACGATAATTGCCTGAAACAAAGGAAATTTTGAGATTTTATTTCGGAAATAATTTTTGAAATCATTAAAAATTACCACAAATTAATGGTTTTTTCTTTCCCAAAAAAGTGGAGTTAATTCTCAAATTTTAACCAGAAATAAAAAATCCTCAATCTTTTCGACTGAGGATTAACTTAAAATTTATTGTTGAGTATAAAATTCAAAGAAATATGGAATACTTTCTATTCCTTTGTAGAAATTATATAATCCGTAGTGTTCATTTGGCGAGTGAATCGCATCAGAATCTAAACCGAAGCCCATTAAAACTGATTTTGCTCCTAAAATTTTCTCAAAAAGAGAAGTAATAGGAATACTTCCGCCACTTCTATATGGCAAAACTTCTTTACCAAAAGCTTTTTCCATAGCTTTTTTAGCCGCTTGGAATTCTTTGGTATTGCTTTGTAAAACATAAGGCATTCCACCGTGATGAGGTGTAACTTTTACCTTCACAGAAGCAGGAGCTATTTTTTCAAAATATTTCGTGAACTTTTCAGTAATTTCTTCGTCTGTTTGATAAGGAACCAATCTCATAGAAATTTTAGCAAATGCTTTGCTCGGAATGACGGTTTTAGCTCCTTCACCTGTATATCCTCCCCAAATTCCGTTTACATCAAGAGTAGGTCTGATAGAAGTTCTTTCTAAGGTAGTATAACCAGTTTCGCCTTCTACTCCGCTTAAACCAATTGATTTTTTGAATTCTTCTGGATTGTCTTTTAATTTATTCATTTCTGCTCTGTCTTCCGCAGAAACGATTTCTACATTATCATAAAAACCATCTATGGTAATTCTTCCTTCTTCATCATGAAGTTTAGCAATCATTTCTGCTAAAACATTAATTGGATTAGGAACAGCACCACCATATAATCCTGAGTGTAAATCTCTGTTCGGACCTTCAACTTCTACTTCCATATAACTTAAACCTCTAAGACCAGTAGTTACCGTTGGTTGTTCGTTAGAATAAATATGCGTGTCTGAAATTAAAATGACATCACAAGAAAGTTTTTCTTTATTTTCTTCTAAAAATCCAGCTAAACTTACAGAACCTACTTCTTCTTCTCCTTCAATAATGAATTTAATATTACAAGGTAGAGAATTGGTTTTCATCATGGCTTCAAAAGCTTTTACGTGCATGAAGAATTGGCCTTTATCATCTGCACTTCCTCTTGCAAAAATCGCACCTTCTGGATGAAGTTCAGTCCTTTTAACCACAGGTTCAAATGGTCCGCTTTCCCATAATTCTAGTGGATCTGCAGGTTGTACATCATAGTGACCATAAACTAAAACAGTTGGTAATTCTGGATTGATGATTTTTTCACCATAAACTACAGGATAACCTTTGGTTTCGCAGATTTCTACTTGATCTGCTCCTGCATTGGCAAGGTGTTTTGCCACAGCATCAGCACAATTGAGCACATCTTGATTGTAAGCTGGGTCTGCAGAAATAGAAGCAATCTTCAATAATTCTATCAATTCGTCTAGAAAACGTTGCTTGTTTTGTTGGATATAACTTTGTGTGTCCGACATTGTTTTAAAATTTTAGTAAATATAAAAAATGTCTCGCAATCGCAAGACATCTATTTTGTATGAGAAAATATCTTATTTTTTTGCAGTGCTATCTACCTTAACTTCTGCAGCAGCTGTTTGTTCTACAGTTGCAGAGTCCGTTTTTTCTTTATAAGTAGGCGCTTCAGCATTTTCATCGTCATATCTTACTACATCTTCAGTTTTTTTCAAAACTCCCTTGTTTCCTCCTTCAGGTAAACCACAAGAAACTAAAAAAGACGCTGCAGCTACAGCAAATACCAATTTTTTCATATCTAAATTATTACGTTTATAAATTTTTCCAAAAGTAAGAAATATTGAGTTTACCACAAAAAAAAACTTAAAATTTTCTTAATCAAGAAGTTTTCCTACTAGGAAATGATTTCCAGAAAGAGATTTCACCGCGATAAGATAATGGTTTCCGCCGTCTTTTATTTTGTATTTTTTCTTGATTTCTTCTGGTTTTAAAGGAAAATTTTTGGTGATGATATTAAATTGTTCACCCTTTTTAATCGCTTTTGAATTGATTTCTTCAGTTTCAAAAATTCTTCCTGGGAAATGTTCTATTTTTTCTTCGGAAGTATAAATATGTGTGTTCTGATGTAATTTTTTCAAACCAAATTTCTCTGAAACTAAATTGAATGCTCCAGATTTTAATACGGAATTATTTGGAATGTAAATATATTTTTTAGGAATTGAAAATTCTGATTTACAATGTTTTTCATCATCTAAATTAAAGTGAAATTCAGGTTCCGAAGATTGTAAATTGATGCAGAAGATTTCTGGTTGATTTTCTGTTTTCTTGAGATAAACCAAAACTTCTTTTACTTCATTTTTGACCGCAATAATCCATATTTTATAAATATTTTGAAGCGAAGCAACCAAATGCTGAATATCAATCAGCGGTGACAGTTTTATTAAAATTTCAGTTGAAATGTCACTTAATTGCTCTTGAATTTCAATAATATTAGGCGACAAATCCTCCAAAAGAAATACTTTTCTGTTATGGTTATCTCTTCTTGCAGGATCTAGATAAATTAAATCGAATTTTTCTTTATTATTTTTGAGAAAATCTTCTAATTTTTGGTTGATGAAATTCGCTTTTCTTCCGAGAACTTGCCAATTGTGTTTTACGATGTCCAAAAGCTCTGTATTCTGCTCTATCAAAGTAATTTCTTCAAAATTTTGAGAAAGAAAATAAGCGTCAATTCCAAAACCACAAGTTAAATCAATGAATTTTCTTCCTTTGAAAAACTGTTTTTTGAAGTCTGCGGTGTCTTGTGACGAAGCTTGTTCTAAATTAAGATTGGGTGGAAAAATAATGTTTTCTTGATTCAAAAAAGGGAACTTTTTCTCTGCTACTTTTCTACCTTTGATTTGCTGAACCAATTCTTGCATAGAAACCTCTGAAAATGGAGATTTTTTCAATAACAAAGAATGCAAATCCGCGTTTAGATTTGCATTGATATATTTTTGTATTTCTTTTGTTAATAGTTTCACAGATTAAATATTTTCTGCAATCCATATAAACTCTTTATTATTATAAGGATTCCATTCATTTAGAGATTTTCCTAACTTATTTAATGAAGCAGGCTTTGTTTTAATTACAAATTCTGAATTTTCAACATCTGCAAACTCTTTATTATTTGAAATTTTAATATGAATTGCGGAATTACCGTTTGCTTCATAACACAAAACTTTAAATAAAAAATGATAAGCCCAAGTTTTTGAATCCTCTCCAATTTCAAAAATTATTTCATCAGAAATTGATTTTGGAAAACCAATCAATTTATTACTGAAGTCATTAAAAACATCAGAATAACCATAAAATTCAGAAATTATAGAACAATTATGATTAGATATTTCTATTTTAAATTTATAGAAATCATCTTCATCGTCATGAAGAGGAAATATTCTTATTTTCTGTTCCATTTTATTCAAACATTTCAGCCCATCTTACTGGTTTTATTTCCTGAGCGTTATAAAGTTGTTCTACAGATTTAGTTTTTTCTAGTTTTGGATAAAGATTTACACCAATGAGTTTTATTTTACCTTCTTCTACCCAATTTTGTTCTGCAATTGCCTGTTGATAGATCATTTCAGCAATTTTTCCAGATTTTAGATTTTCTACAAAACCACCAGAATTTTCGATTTCTAAGAATAATTTCCAAGCGTTTTCAGCGAATTGATGGGTGATTTCTTCAATATAATAACTTCCATTTGCAGCATCGTCAAAGACATTAATAATACTTTCGTATGCTAAAACAATTTGTTGTTTAAACGAAATTTCCTCTGAAAGTGAATTAGAATTTTGCACTTTAAAATCATTGCTATAAACCGCGTCAGAACCAGCAATCATGGCAGCGGAAAGTTCTAGCGTAGAACGAATAAGGTTATTTTCTTCGTCGTTTTTAGCTTTATTTCTAAGAGAAGTTTCTGTGAAAATGTAAGGAATGCTGTCTAGTCCGAATTCTTTAGAAAGTTGATTGAAAAGGATTTTAAATGCTCTGATTTTTGCAATTTCAAAGAAATAATTCCCGCCTACTGCAAATTTGAAAACCAATTTTTCTAAAATTTCAGCTCCGAAAACTTCTGCCAAATCTTTTGCTTTTGCTAATGCTAAAGCCAATTGTTGCGTGATAGAAGCTCCAGCATTTTGATACAAAGTGGTCTCTACCGCAATATTTCTTTTGAAATTTTTAGACAATAATTCTTCCGCTAATTGCGTGTTAATTTCTTGATTTTCAAAAACATCTATTAAAGAAATATATTGATTGTCATCTGCAAGAGAAATGTGTCCTGCCAAATCTTTATTGGCTACGAAAAGTGTTTTTTCAGTCAAATGTTCTACATTATGCTCTAATAAAAACGCATAAGCATGTTCTTCTAAATTATCTTGATATTTAGCAACCAAATGTGTAGATTCTTCTACTTTTGGCAGATTTTTTAAGACAAAATCAGTGTCGGCATAATAAGGTTTTACAGAAATGCCTTCCAAGTTTTCTTTGGTAAGAACAGCATAAATATCTTCTGTTTTCAATTGTTTTTTGACCAGATTTTCCCAATCCTGAAGTGTAACTTGAGCAAACATAATGTATGGTTTTTTGTTTTATGTTCAAATGTTTTTCAACATTCGAGATTCAAGATAATTTGTTTATTCTTCTTCTTTTTGCTTAATGGCAGAACTGTCTACCACGAGAATGAAAATTTCTTCATTTTTCTTTTTCATGAAATAATTTTCTCGCGCAAACTTTTCTTTTTCTGCTTTGTTATTCATGAGCTTTTTGTAGAAAGCATCATTTTTATGATATTCTGACTTGTAATACGAGAGTTGTTCTTCGTATTTGTCTATTTCTTTGTTTAAATCTTTGATGACTAACCAAGATGTGGAATCAAAAAAAATCATCCATACCAAAAAAAGAAAAATGGTAATAAAATATTTATTGAGAAGGTATTTCTGCACGAAACGCCAACTCGGAGATTTTTTCTGAATATCTTTAATCAGTTCCTTCATTAATAGGCTTTTTTAAGAGAATTGTTAATGACTGTAGAAAGAAAATCAATAGCTACAGAATTTTTTCTCATGTTAGGAACAATAAGGTCTGCTTCGTTTTTAGAAGGTTCTATAAACTCTTGGTGCATTGGTTTCAGCGTAGTTTGGTAACGGTGAAGAACTTCGTGTAAATCTCTGCCGCGTTCTTGTGTATCACGTCTAATTCTTCTGATTAATCTTTCGTCTGAATCTGCGTGTACAAATACTTTAAGGTCAAATTCCTTTAAAAGTTCCTGATTAGTCAAAACCAGAATTCCTTCTACAATTAAAACGTTTTTAGGTTCTACAGTAACGTGGTCTCCCGTTCTAGAATGCGTAACGAAAGAATACAAAGGTTGTTCTATGTTTTCTCCTCTTTTAAGTGCTTTTACATGTTTTACCAATAATTCAAAATCGATTGATTTTGGATGGTCATAATTCAGTGCTTCTCTTTCTGAGAGCGATAATTGGTGATTATCATGGTAATAATTGTCTTGAGAAAGTACATTTACACCTTCTGCATTCAATTGTTGCAAAATATTATTCACTACGGTGGTTTTACCAGAACCAGTTCCACCTGCAATACCTATTACTAACATTAAAAATATATTTTTTACAAATTTAGCTAAATTCCTAAATAATTGGTTGATTGATGCGTTCTTTTTTGGTCAGAAATCCTATTTTTTGAGATGTTCTTCTTCATTGGAAATTCCAAAAATATAATAGACTACAGCTTGTACTCTTGCGAGGAATTCTCTAAGATGATTTCTGTAATAACTTTGATATTTAGTAACATCTTGGGCATCAAATCCTAATGCGTTCATACCAATATTTCTTGCAAAAAATAAAGCTCTAAGGTTATGAAATCCTTGTGAAACAATGATTACGTTTTTTTGTTGGTATTCATTTTTGCATCTTAGAATGCTTTCGCGAGTATTAAAACCTTTTGGGTCTTCTATAATAATGTTTTCGGGAACTCCACCTTGATAAATCAAGAAATTTTTCATGGCTTTTGGTTCGTTGTATCCTTTACTTTTTTCGCCACTTACAATGATTTTTTTGATTTTTCCATGATGATAAAGCAGCGCAGTAGCATCCATTCTAGAAATAAAGTAAGGATTGGCATTTCCTGCCATCGTTTTTGGAGAAGTTCCTAAAACCAATGCTACTTCTCTTGGCGGAATTTTAGAAATTTTAGTATACGTTCTTCCTTCGGTGAGAGAAAATACCCAGAAGTTTGCCAATATCATCAGCAAAAATCCTAGTTCTATCAACAAGAAAAATTTTTTAAATATGTCTAAAAGGATTCTCAATAAAATAATTCTAAATTCGTTGGTAACAAATATATCAAAAGAAGCATTTTGATTTTATTATATTTGTAAAATCGACTCAATAATCAATTCCATAACAAAAATAAACAATTAATATTTATGAAAAAATTAATCTTTTCCACACTTATATTAACCGCACTATTTTCTTGTAAAAAGAACGAAACTCCAGACCAATTGACAGAAGAAACAACTACTGAAACAGTAGATAGCTCAACTGTAACTCCTGCAAATGCTTTGCCTGAAGTAAATCAAGAACAATTAAAAGCAATGGTTGCACCACAAAAAAATGACACCATTTATGTAACCAATTTCTTTGCAACTTGGTGTGGACCTTGTATGAAAGAGATTCCACATTTCAAAGAAAAAATGGAAGAACTAAAAGGAAAACCAGTGAAATTTACCTTTGTAAGTGTAGATGCTAAAGAAGATTGGAACACCGCTGTAAGTGATTTTGCAGATGAATATGATATCAGAAAAAATGTAGTTCTTTTTGATGCTTCTATGATTGCACCAGATTATTTTACTACGATTACCAAGACTTGGGACGGTGGTTCTATTCCTTTTACTGTGATTAAAAAAGGTGATAAAGAAATAGAAACAGTAGGAATGATGAGCAATGAAGATTTGGATGCTAAACTGAATTCTTTTAAATAAAATATTTCTCTCGCAGATTGGGCTGATTTAGCAGATGAATAGACTCAAAAAAATCTGCAAAAATTTGCAAAATCAGCGAGAGTTTTCTTTTTCATAGATTTTTTTCAGTTAAATTTGTGAAGTTTTTAAATAAAATCTGTGAACAATAAAACCTTCAAAACCATTCTTATTTTCCTATTTTCATTGGTGGTGATTACGATTCTCATCAATTTAAATATAGGGTTTATAAAACTGGGTTTAGCAGATTTTATTGATGGCAACGCTCAGAATTCACAAATTGCAGAACTCAGAATGAATCGTGTTTTAGCAATGTTTCTAGCAGGTGTTTCTATTCCTACTTCTGGTTTTCTTTTGCAAGAATATTTTCAAAATCCTTTAGCAGGACCTTCGGTTCTTGGGATAACTTCAGTGGCGAGTTTAAGCGTAGCTTTTTATATCTTTTTTTCTCAAGATTTTACTTTACCAGAATTTTTGCAAAATGGTTTCATCAGTATTTCTGCAATTCTTGGAAGCCTTTTGCTGATGAGTATTTTATTGATTTTTTCTAGAAAATTTCAAGATAAATCATATCTCATTATTTTTGGTTTTTTGGTTTCTGCTTTAGCTGGAGCAGTAGTTTCTATTTTGCAGTTATATGCTGAAAATCAAAGTCTGAAAAACTATATTTTATGGAGTTTTGGCGCAAATAATCAAGTGACCAGAAATCAACTTTGGGTGCTATTCATTGTAGTATTAGTGGGTTTGTTTTTAAGTTTCAAAAGCATAAAACCGCTCATCGGAAATAGTTTAGGAAATCAATATGCTAAAAGTTTAGGGGTAAATTTAGAGCAACTGAAATATTTTGTCATCATTGCTTCTTCCCTACTTTCTGCTTCTGTTACGGCGTTTTTAGGGCCAATTTTATTTATTGGGATTGTGGTTCCGCATTTCAGCAGAATGATTTATTCTCCTGCAAAATTATGGCAACAATGGATTTTGAATATGATTTTAGGAGTTTTTATAATGGAATTTTTTTCTATTATTTCAGAAATTTCTCAATTCCCTATTAATGTCATTACGAGTTTGTTTGGAGTGCCTGTAATTTTGATGATGATACTTAAAAATAAGCAATGAATAATAAGTAATTAGCAATATTTTGCGTTAAAAAATGTTTTTAGAAATAAAAAATACTACAATCGGTTACCAAAAACCACTAATTTCAGAGGTTAATGCTTCATTGGATTTCGGTGATGTTTGTTTGTTGATTGGTAATAATGGCGTTGGAAAAACCACACTGATTAAAAGTATTCTTCATCAGATTTCTACTTTGAATGGTGAGATTCTGATTCATCAAAAAAATATAGAAAAACTTACAGATAAAGAAATTGCCGAACAAATTGCTGTAGTTTTTTCAAAAGCACAAATTCCCGCCAATTACACCACCGAAGATTTAATTTCACTTGGAAAGTTTATTCATCTTCCTTATTATTATCAACTCGAAAAAGAAGATTTGGAAGATGTAAACAATATTATTTCTCAACTCAAATTAGAAGAATATAGAACTGCTTCGCTTCAAAAATTATCAGACGGAAATCTTCAAAAAGCATTTATAGGAAGAGCTTTAGCACAGAATTCTCCAATGATTATATTAGATGAGCCTACTACGCATTTAGACGAAGAAAATAAAATTATCATCTTAAAATTACTTCGAGATTTAGCTAAAAACCACGACAAAATCATTCTTTTTTCTTCTCACGATTGGCGATTGGCTAAAGAATTTGCTGATAAAATTTGGTTTATTAATGACCAAAATCTCCAAGAAGGTTTGGCGGAAGACATTCTTTTGAAGAATAATTTATTGACCAATCCTCGACTTTTTACCATCAATGAAGACTTTGTTTCACCTGAAATTATAGCTCCATTTTTAGAAAAAGAAATGTTGTACTCTGCTTTGCAAAAAAACTTTAAAATAGACCTTTCTGGTTTTAAAATAGAATTTCAGGGTGCATTTTGGGAGATTTTTTACCAAAATAATAGGTTTTCTTGTCAATCTATTGACGAAATACTGTTATCAATTAGAAATTGCTTATAATCAGCGTTTTTCGTTTGAAATTTCTCATTTTCAAATTCTTTATCTTATTCTTTACATAATAATTAATTGCCACATAATCAATAAGTTATCCGTTTGTAATAAAAAATACTATGCACGCATAGTATTTTTTTTATATTTGCTATGCACGCATAACATTTTTTAAAAATGGAAACTAAGACTAAAGAAAAAGTAGAAAATGTAGACTTAATGCTTAAATCAGTTTGGTTGGCAGTCAGTAAAATGTACTCCGAACAAGCTTCTATGCATAATTCTACGGCTGTACAAGCTTTAACACTACTTAAAATCGATCCAAAAGAAGGAACAAGAAGTACTAATCTTGGTCCTAAAATGGCTATTGAACCCACTTCTTTGACTAGAATTATCAAACTTTTAGAAGATAATGGCTATATCTACAAAGAAAAAACAACTTCTGATAAAAGAGAAGTAATTATTAAACTTACAGACAAAGGACTTAAATCTAGAAACCTTTCAAAAGAGGTAGTTGTAGGATTTAATAAAAAAGTAATAGAAAAAATAGAGCCAGAGAAATTCGCTGTTTTCAAAGAAGTCATGGGAGACATTTTGAAAATTGCTAATGATATGAACAATAAAAAATAAACCTATATTTATAATGAAAAGACGAATTAAACACGTTACAGTTCTTGGTTCAGGAATTATGGGAAGCGGAATTGCTGCGCACTTTGCAAACATTGGCGTAGAAGTTCTCCTTCTTGATATTGTTCCGTTTGAATTAACAGAAGCTGAACAGAAAAAAGGTCTTACCAAAGAAGACAAAGCAGTACGAAACAGAATTGCTACAGAAAGTTTGGCTAAATTAGTAAAAGCCAGCCCTGCTCTACTTTATAAAAAAGAGTTTGCAGAAAGAATTTCTGTAGGAAATTTTGATGACGATTTGCAGAAAATCAAAAATACAGATTGGATTATCGAGGTGGTAGTAGAAAGATTAGACATTAAAAAGTCTGTTTACGAAAAAATCGAACAATTCCGTAAGCCTGGAACTTTGGTGTCTTCTAATACTTCTGGTATCCCTATTAATATGTTGGTAGAAGGAAGAAGTGATGATTTTAAAAAATATTTTGCAGGAACGCACTTCTTTAATCCAGTAAGATATTTACCGCTTTTAGAAATTATTCCTACCAATGATACCGATGCTGAAATCGTGAAATTCTACATGGAATATGGCGCTAAATTTTTAGGAAAAACTACGGTTTTAGCGAAAGATACTCCTGCGTTCATTGCAAACAGAATTGGAGTTTTTTCGATGATGAATTTACTTCACAATGTAAAATCTATTGGTCTTAATGTAACTGAAGTTGATAAATTAACAGGTCCAGTTATTGGTAGACCTAAATCTGCAACTTTCAGAACTGCAGACGTGGTAGGTTTAGATACTTTGGTTCACGTAGCAAACGGAGTTCACGGTTCTGGTGTGGAAGATGAGCAATTTAAAGGAACTTTTGTTCTTCCAGATTATATCAATATGATGATGGAAAACAAATGGTTAGGTTCTAAAACTGAACAAGGTTTTTATAAAAAAGTGAAAAATGCTGATGGGAAATCAGAAATTCACGGTCTTAATTTAGATTCCTATCAATACGAAAATCAAGGAAAAGCAAATTTTGCAACGCTTGAACTCACTAAAAATATTGATAAGCCAATTGACAGATTCAAAGTTTTAATTGGTGGTAAAGACAAAGCAGGCGAATTATACAGAAAATCTCTAGGAGCTCTTTTCGCTTATGTTTCTCACAAAATTCCTGAAATTTCAGACGAGCTTTACAAAGTAGACGATGCGATGAAAGCTGGTTTCGGTTGGGAAAACGGTCCTTTCGAAATTTGGGATGCTGTAGGTGTTCAAAAAGGTATTGAATTGGCTACAGAAGCAGGTTTTACGGTTTCAGAATGGGTGAAATCAGTAGAATCTTTCTACAAAGTAAATGAAGAAGGTCAAAGCATTTTCTTCGACAAAAATTCCGGAAATTACAATAATATTCCTGGTCAAGAAGCTTTCATTATTCTGGATAACATCAGAAAAAATAAAACATTGTGGAGCAATTCTGGTTCTGCAATCCAAGATTTAGGAGACGGAATCATCAACTTTGAAATTCGTTCAAAAATGAATTCTCTAGGTGGTGAAGTTCTAGATGGTTTAAACAGAGCTATCGATTTAGCAGAAAAAGAATATGATGGTTTAGTAATCGGAAATCAAGGTGCTAATTTCTCTGTTGGAGCTAATTTAGCAATGATTTTAATGATGGCAATCGAACAAGATTGGGATGATTTGAACATGGCAATTGCTTACTTCCAAAAATCGATGATGAGAGTTCGCTACTCTTCTGTTCCTGTTGTAGTTGCTCCTCACGGTTTAACTCTTGGTGGTGGTTGCGAAATGACCATGCATGCTGATAAAGTAGTTGCTGCTGCAGAAACTTACATCGGTTTAGTAGAAACTGGAGTGGGTGTAATTCCTGGTGGTGGTGGTACTAAAGAATTTGCTTTGAGAACTTCTAAAGAATTCGCTGCTGATGACGTTAAAAACAACAGAATGCGTGAAGCTTTCATGAATATCGCAATGGGTAAAGTGGCAACTTCTGCTCATGAAGCTTATGATATGGGAATTCTTCAAAATCATAAAGACATCGTGGTGGTAAACAAAAACCGTCAAATTGCTGAAGCGAAGAAAGTAGCTAAATTAATGGCAGAACAAGGTTATACTCAACCAATTCAGCAAAAAGTGAAAGTTTTGGGTCAAGGTGCATTAGGTATGTTCTATGTAGGAACTGACCAAATGTTAACTGGAAATTACATTTCTGAACACGACAAGAAAATTGGAGATAAATTGGCGTATGTTATGGTAGGTGGTAATCTTTCTGAGCCAACTGTAGTTACAGAACAGTATTTATTGAATCTTGAAAGAGAAGCTTTCCTACAATTATGTGGTGAAAGAAAAACACTAGAGAGAATTCAGTTCATGTTACAAAAAGGTAAACCGCTTCGTAACTAGAGGTTAGAATTTAGATATTAGAATTTAGATGAAAGCACATCGTTTACAAGATTTACAAATTTGGAAAAGATCTATGAGTCTAGTTAAAGAAATTTATCTCATTACTCAAGATTTACCTTCTGAAGAAAAATTTGGTTTGATAAGTCAAATCAGAAGATGTGCAGTATCTATTCCTTCTAATATCGCTGAAGGAGCTGGCAGAAATAATGTTAATGAATTTATTCAATTTTTAGGAATTGCTTCAGGTTCTGCATATGAATTAGAGACTCAATTAATTCTATTATTTGAATTAAATTTTAAAACAGAAAAAGAAATTTCTGCCCTATTAAACGAACTTTCTGAAATACAGAAGATGATTTATTCTTTTAAAACAAAATTAAAAAACGGTTAGTTGTTTTTCTAACTTCTAACCTCTAATTTCTAAAATCTAAATTATGAAACAAGCATATATAGTAGCAGGTTACAGAACAGCGGTGGGTAAAGCTCCGAAAGGAAGTTTAAGATTTACCAGACCAGATGTAATGGCTGCAAAAGTGATAGAAAAATTGATGGCAGATTTGCCTCAGTTAGATAAAGATAGAATCGATGATTTAATCGTTGGTAACGCAATGCCAGAAGCAGAACAAGGCTTAAACGTAGCTCGTCTCATTTCTTTAATGGGATTAAATACCGATAAAGTTCCTGGAGTTACCGTAAACAGATATTGTGCATCTGGTTCTGAAGCGATTGCGATTGCTTCTGCTAAAATTCAAGCAGGAATGGCAGATTGTATTATTGCAGGAGGTGCAGAAAGTATGTCTTTCATTCCAATGGGTGGTTACAAACCAGTTCCAGAAAGTCATTACGCAAAATCTAACCCAGATTATTATTGGGGAATGGGTTATACTGCAGAAGAAGTTGCTAAACAATATAAAATTACAAGAGAAGAACAAGACCAATTTGCTTTTGAATCTCATCAAAAAGCTTTGAAAGCTATTGCTGAAGGAAAATTTGCAAAACAAATCGTTCCAATTCCTGTAGAATATAATTTCTTAGACGAAAACCAAAAAGTTCAAACCAAAAAATTTGATTTCTCAGTAGACGAAGGTCCTAGAGCAGATACTTCTATCGAAGGTTTGGCAAAATTAAGACCAGTTTTCGCAGCTGGAGGTTCAGTTACCGCAGGAAACTCTTCTCAAATGTCTGATGGTGCTGCTTTCGTAGTAGTTATGTCAGAAGAAATGGTAAAAGAATTAAACCTTGAGCCAATTGCAAGATTAGTTTCTTACGCAGCTGTTGGTTTAGAGCCAAGAATTATGGGAGTTGGACCAATTTACGCCATTCCAAAAGCGTTAAAACAAGCTGGGCTTACTCTTCAAGATATTGGTTTAATTGAATTGAACGAAGCATTTGCATCTCAGTCAGTTGCGATTAAAAAAGAATTGCATTTAAATCCAGAAATTTTAAATGTAAATGGTGGAGCTATCGCTCTTGGTCACCCTCTAGGTTGTACAGGAACTAAATTGACGGTTCAACTTCTTGACGAAATGAAATTAAGAGGCGTGAAATACGGAATGGTTTCTATGTGTGTAGGAACAGGACAAGGCGCAGCTTCTGTAATTGAACTATTGTAAAATAAAAAAATTAATATATAATATGAGCACATTAAAAGGAGGAGAATTCCTAATAAAAGAAATAGAAGCTAAGAACATCTTCACGATGGAAGATTTTTCTGAGGAACAAAAAATGCTTCGCGACTCTGCAAGAGAATTTATTGACAAAGTTGTAGTTCCTAACAAAGAGCGTTTCGAGAAAAAAGACTACGCTTTCACTGAAGAGTGTATGAAACAAATAGGTGAAATGGGATTTTTAGGAATCGCAGTTCCTGAAAATTATGGCGGACTTGGTTTAGGTTTCGTTTCAACAATGATTGCTTGTGATTACATTTCTGGCGCAACTGGTTCATTGGCAACTGCTTATGGAGCACACACTGGAATTGGTACGCTTCCTATCCTATTGTACGGAACTGAAGAACAAAAACAAAAATATTTACCAGATTTAGCAGCTGGAACGAAGTTCGGAGCATACTGTTTAACTGAGCCTGATGCTGGTTCTGATGCAAACTCTGGAAAAACAAAAGCTAAATTGTCTGAAGATGGTAAACATTACATCATTAACGGACAAAAAATGTGGATTTCTAACGCAGGTTTCGCAGATACATTCACATTCTTTGCTAAAATTGATGATGATAAAAACATCACTGGTTTCGTAGTAAACAGAAGCGAATTAGAAAATCCTGAAAGCCTTACTTTCGGGGAAGAAGAGCACAAATTAGGAATTAGAGCTTCTTCTACTCGTCAGGTTTTCTTCAATGATATGAAAGTTCCTGTAGAATGTCTTTTAGGTGAAAGAAACAATGGTTTCAAAATCGCTTTAAATGCATTAAACGTAGGTAGAATTAAATTGGCTGCAGCTTGTTTAGATGCACAGAGAAGAATTTTCAACCTTTCTGTTCAATATTCAAACGAAAGAAAACAGTTCAATACTCCTATTTCTACTTTCGGAGCCATTAGAAAAAAATTAGCGGAAATGGCTACTGCTACTTTCGTTTCAGAAGCTGGATCTTATAGAGCGGCTCAAGATATTCAAGATAAAATTGATGCACTTGTTGCAGGTGGAATGTCTCATCAAGAAGCTGAGTTAAAAGGTGTAGAAGAATTCGCGGTAGAATGTTCTATCCTTAAAGTATATGTTTCAGACATCGCTCAAAAAGCAGCTGATGAAGGAATTCAGATTTTTGGAGGTATGGGATTCTCTGAAGACACACCAATGGAAGCAGCGTGGAGAGATGCTAGAATTTCTAGAATTTATGAAGGTACTAACGAAATCAACAGACTTCTTTCTGTAGGAATGTTGGTGAAGAGAGCTTTCAAAGGCGAAATCGATTTAATGTCTCCTGCAATGGCAGTGGGTAAAGAATTAATGGGAATTCCTTCTTTTGAAACGCCTGATTATTCAGAATTTATGTCAGAAGAAAAAGCAATCATCGCAAATCTTAAGAAAGTATTCTTAATGGTTTCTGGTGCTGCTCTTCAGAAATACATGATGGAAATTGAAAAGCAACAACACTTGTTAATCAATGCTTCAGAAATTTTGAACCAAATTTACATGGCAGAATCTGCAATTCTAAGAGTTGAGAAAAACTTCGGTCCAGATTCTATAGAAGCAGCAATGGCTCAATTGAACCTTTACAAAGCGGTAGAAGCTGTAATTACTTCTGCTAAAGAAGGAATTGTTTCTTTCGCTGATGGAGATGAGCAAAGAATGATGCTTTCTGGTCTTAGAAGATTTACAAAATATACCAATCAGCCAAACGTAATCGCGTTAACTGAGAAAATTGCTAAGCATTTTGTAGAGAAAAATTCTTACTAAAATTTGTTAATTCAATTATATTCAAAAAAACCGCTTCAAATTTTTGAAGCGGTTTTTGTTTATTTAAGAAACGATTTTATATTCTGAAAATAAATTTCGTTGATAATTTTTCGGAGTAATACCTTCAAAAGTTTTAAAGGTTTTGATGAGGTGATTGGTGTCAGAAAAACCAGTCGCAAAAGCTACTTCTTTAATGCTTTGGTTTTCTTTGAGCAATTCTTTGGCACGTTTTATTCTTTGCTGAAGAATATATTCATTGGGTGATGTTCCGAGTTCGTATTTAAAGAGTTTAAAAAAATTAGATTTACTTACGAAAGCCAATTTGGCCAAATGTTCAATACTTAATTTTTGATGAAGATTGTTTTTAATATAATCTATGATAAAAGCCAATCGGTTTGAAGTTTTCAGGGTTTTATAATCGCTTTCAATGAGTTTTCCTGCTTGAGTTTGCATCAGTCTTACCAATAATTCTTTCAGTGCCAAATCTGCCATAATATCCTTATTCATGTTATCTTCCATGGCAATTCTCATAAGATTATTGGTTGCAGAAGCCAACGGTAAACTGTTGAATAGATAAAATTCTTCGCTAGAAATTCTCCAGCAAGTGCTTTCGTCTACTTTCATTAATTTGGTATTGAGATAATGCAAAGATTCTTCTACAAAATCTGGACTGAAACTTAATGCAATACATTGTGAAGGTGTTTCGTCTGCCTCTGGAAAATCAATGACCATTGTTTCACCGGGAGAAACTAAAACCGTTTCACCAGGAAAATAATCAAAATACTCAGATTTATTTTCCAATTTCATGTGCTTTTTCCCTTGTAACATTGCTGTAAAAGTCAAATCATTAAACTTTAGTTTAACATCTTCTGTCTTCTTGTGCGTTTCATACAAAGAAAATTCACAATTATTTAAGGTGAAAGTAGTCTTGTTTTCTATTATATTTTGTAATTGCTCATGTCCCGTTAATTCAGGGGTATAGAGCAAATGTTTGTCTTCTCGTATCATAAACTATGAATGATATTTTTGATAAAATAATCAATTTGGCTAAATATATAATAATTTTTCAATCAAACAAGATTTATATTAAAGTATTATAATCAATATTTTCAAAACACTATTATACTATTATTTGAGACGATTTTACCATGACATTTGTCATGTTTAAGATAATTTGGCTGAAAATTAAAAATTCAACAAATTATGTCAACACACATCAATCGTCCGGTTTTAAAAGAAAAATACGACAACTACATTAACGGAAAATGGACTGCTCCTTCTACAGGACAGTATTTCGAAGTGCTTTCTCCACTTGATGGAAAAGTTATGGCAAAAGCAGCACACTCTGCGAAACAAGACATAGAAATGGCTGTAGATGCTGCATCTGAAGCTTTCAAAACATGGAGCGAAACTTCTGCTACAGAACGCAGCATTATTTTGAATAAAATTGCAGATAGAATTGAGGAAAATCTACCCTATATCGCTGCAGTAGAAACCGTAGATAATGGTAAAGCCATTAGAGAAACTATGGCGGCAGATTTACCTTTGGCAGTAGACCATTTCAGATATTTTGCAAGTGTAATAAGAGCAGAAGAAGGTTCTATTTCTGAATTAGACAAAGACACTGTTTCTATTATCGTACACGAACCTATCGGTGTAATTGCACAAATTATTCCTTGGAACTTCCCTATTCTAATGGCTGTTTGGAAACTTGCTCCTGCTCTAGCTGCAGGAAACTGTGTAGTTCTGAAACCAGCAGAAAGTACGCCTGTTTCTATTATGGTTTTAATGGAGCTAATTGAAGATTTACTTCCTGCAGGTGTGGTGAATATTGTCAATGGTTTTGGCGCTGAGTTAGGAAGAACTTTAGTAACCAATCCAAAAGTGGCAAAAGCAGCGTTTACTGGTTCTACAGCTACAGGTAGAATGGTAATGCAATATGCTACAGAAAATATTATTCCAGTGACTTTAGAATTAGGAGGTAAATCTCCAAACATTTTCTTTCCTTCTGTGATGGATGCAGATGATGAATTTTTTGACAAAGCCATTGAAGGAGCGGTATTATTTGCTCTAAATCAAGGTGAAATCTGTACTTGTCCTTCTAGATTATTGGTTCATGAATCTATTGCTGATAAATTCTTAGAAAGAGTGGTAGAAAGAACTAAAGCCATCAAAACAGGAAATCCTCTTGACCCAACCGTAATGATGGGAGCTCAAGCTTCACAAATTCAAAAAGATAAAATCCTTTCTTACATCAAATTAGGCAAAGAAGAAGGTGCAGAATTGCTTTGCGGTGGAGAAGTGAATCATCTAGGTGGAGATTTAGAAGGTGGTTATTACATTCAGCCAACCATTTTCAAAGGGCATAACAAGATGAGAATCTTCCAAGAAGAGATTTTCGGGCCAGTGTTAGCGGTAACTACTTTTATATCTACAGAAGAAGCGATAGAAATTGCGAACGATACTATGTATGGTTTAGGAGCGGGAGTTTGGACTAGAGATGCCCATGAATTATACAGAGTTCCTAGAGCGATAAAAGCAGGTAGAGTTTGGGTAAACCAATATCACGCATATCCAGCTGGCGCACCTTTTGGAGGTTACAAACAATCTGGTATTGGTAGAGAAAACCACAAAATGATGCTTGATCATTACAGACAATCAAAAAACATGTTGATTTCTTACAACAAAAATAAACTAGGATTTTTCTAAATCATTTGTGTTTTAAACTTTAAGGAATGTTGTTCATCAGCATTCCTTTTTTTAATTTTATTAAAAATTTTTAGAAATGGTAAAAAGGTTAGACGTAACAGAAAAAGCGTTGGAAGTCATTAAAACGCTAAAAGAAAAACATGGTGATTTAATGTTTTACCAAGCTGGTGGATGCTGCGAAGGAACCCAGCCTCAATGTTTTGAAAAAGGAGGTTTCTACGTAAGAACCAATGATGCTATGATTGGTTTGGTAGATGGTTTTGAATTTTGGATTGATAGAGATTTATTTGAATACTGGAAATTTTCACATTTCACGTTAGATGTTTTAGATGGTTTTGGACCTGGAGGTTTCTCTTTAGAAACACCATTAGGAAAGACTTTTAAAATTATTTACAGACTTTTTACTGAGGAAGAATTAAAAAATTTAGAGCCTGTAAAAAGAATGGAATAATTTTAATCAAAAGTCTTACTAGAATCTTGAAGAAGTTGAGCCAGTTGAGTCATTTCAGCATCGGTTAAATCTCTCCATTTTCCTATGGGTAGATCCAGTTTGATGTTCATAATTCTAATGCGCTTCAGTTTTTTTACTTCGTAGCCTAGGTATTCGCACATTCTACGAATTTGGCGGTTTAAACCTTGAGTAAGTACAATTCTAAATTGCAAAGTATCGATTTGTTCTACTTCACATTTTTTGGTTACGGTGTCTAAAATCGGAACACCATTGCGCATTTTTTCTAGAAATTTTGGGGTAATCGGTTTGTCTACACGTACAATGTATTCTTTTTCGTGGTTGTTTCTGGCGCGTAAAATTTTATTCACAATATCACCGTCAGACGTCAATAAAATAAGACCTTCACTAGGTTTATCAAGTCTACCGATAGGGAAAATTCTTTTCGGGTGATTGATATAATCTACGATATTATTTTTCTCACGTTTGGTATCTGTAGTACATACAATTCCGATGGGTTTGTTAAAGGCGATATAAACGTGTTTTTCTTCTGTTTTTTTGATGTTTTTACCATCTACACAAATTTCATCAGCATCAGAAACTTTAGTTCCTAATTCTGGCTTTTTGCCATTAATGGTAATTCTTCCTTGTTCCAAAAGTTTATCGGCTTCTCTTCTCGAACAAAAACCTAATTCTGATAAATATTTATTGATACGCGTTTCCACAAATTTTATTTTTTTTATTCTTCTCTCACTTTATTGGAGTGAAAAGTAATTCCAAGATTTAACCCAATATAAAAGTTACTCTTTAGTCCATCTCCGAAATTCATGCTGTGATTTTCCAGAAAAAAGGAGTAATAATAATTCATTCTCACATTAATTGGATTTTGGTCACCAATCCCTAAAGTATATACTCTGGCTTTTTTCACATCACTTTTAGTAAGGGCAAATCCAGCATTGAGATAAATGTATCCAGAATCTGCGGCATTGTCTAAATAAATTTTTGGCTGAACCAAGAAATACAAATTATGGATATTATCATAAATGTAATTGTATCGAAAACCAGCGCCTAAACCTATTTTATGAATCGGTTGAAAACCAATAACAGAAGTGATTCCAGCATTGGCATTAAAATCTACATTGTTATCTTCATTCACGATATCTGCAACTGCTTTTGCCAATCCATAGGCAACTTGCGCATCTGTACTCCAATAAATTCCTTGATTAAGATTTCCTTTTTGCTGAGAATATCCTAAAAAACTAATAAAAATGAATAAAAAGTAATAGTTTTTCATGGTTAGAAATTTTCAAATCTAAACTCATTTTCCAAAATTTCTGCATGTGCATTTTCTACATGGTACTCTCCTATTTTGGTTCTTCTGAGTTGAGTAAGATAAGCACCAACTCCTAAACTTTGACCAATATCGTGAGCCAAACTTCTGATGTACGTTCCTTTGCTACAACCTACGGTAAAAGTGACAAAAGGAAGATGAATTTCGATGTTATTGAGATAATGAATGGTCGTTTTCCTGGATTTCATTTCCACTTCTTGACCAGCTCTTGCTAAATCATAAGCGCGGTTTCCATCTATTTTTATCGCTGAAAAAACAGGCGGTTTTTGCTCAATTTCTCCTACAAATGTTGACAAAGTTTCTTTGATGAAATCTTCTGTAATGTGTGAATAATCGGTGTGAAGGATTTCTTGTTTTTCGGTGTCGTAAGATTCTGTTTGAACGCCAATTTTTATTTCTGCGATGTATTCTTTTGGAGCATCTTGAATTTCTGGAATTTTCTTGGTGAATTTTCCAGTACAAACAATCAATAAGCCAGTTGCTCTAGGATCAAGCGTTCCAGCATGACCGATTTTAAATTTTTTAGGAAGATTGAACTCTCTTTTCAGTTTGTACTTCAATTTATTAACAGCCTGAAAACTGGTCCAATCCAAAGGCTTGTCCACCAAAAGTAATTGTCCGTTTAAAAAATCTTCTGCTGTCATTATTAATTCAATGTTATGAGTCCAAAATTCAAAGTTAAAAGTTTTTCATTTAGTTTGTCATTCCGTAGGAATCTAAACTGTTTTGACGTTTTTTTTGTTTATTTTTGTTTAAAATAATTGCATAAAATAATAAATATATTCCAAAAATTATTAAGTTTTTTGAATTAGAAAAATTTCCAAAATAAAGAAATTTTTTAAAAATTATAGACAATAGAAATATTATTATTAATGTTATTTGAAGGTTAATTAATCTTATTGCCCAATTATTTTTTTCTAAAAGATTAATTGCTATAAAAATTGAAGAAATAAAAACTTCAAAAAATAAAAATGTTTGAAAATCAAATTTGAACATTAAAGATTGTATTGTTAAAAATCCAAAAAATAAAATTAATACGCTGAATTTTATAACACTATAATAATGGAGAAATTTATTTTTAATTATCATTTTTACTTTACCCAACCAAAATAAATCAACAATAAAATCCCTGCAATAATTCTATACCAACCCCAAGGTTTGAAGCCGTATTTGGTCAAAACACCAATGAAAAACTTAATCGCAATAACCGCTACTACAAAGGCTACCAAATTCCCCACAAAAAAACTCATCGTGTTTTCTGGAGTCGCAAAAATCATTTCGTAACCTTTTTGCTCAATTCCATTATGATTCCAATCTTTTACAAAAATTGAATAAAAGGTAACCGCTAACATGGTAGGAACTGCCAAAAAGAATGAAAACTCTGCAGCTGCTTTTCTGGTAAGGTTTTGTTGCATTCCACCAATAATAGAAGCCGCACTTCTACTCGTTCCAGGCATCATCGCAAGACATTGCCAAAAACCAATCGTTAATGCTTTTTTGAAAGTGATATCTTTTTCATCATCTATCGTATGTTTGGTGAAAATCTGGTCGATAAATAGTAAAATGACACCACCCAAAATAAGAACTACTGCGATGGGAATAGGTTTTTCTAATACCGTTTCTATTTTATCATCAAATAATTTTCCTAGAACCAAAGCAGGTAAAACGGCTACTCCTAATTTTAAATAGAATTTAATGTTTTTAAAATCAAAAAATTTCTTCCAATACAAAAAGACTACCGCCAAAATAGCTCCAAACTGAATAGAAACTTGAAACATTTTAACAAATTCATCTTCTTGAATTCCAAAAAATGAACTCGTGAAAATCATGTGGGCAGTAGAAGAAACGGGTAAATATTCGGTAAGTCCTTCTATGATTGCAATAATAATTGCTCTGATTAAATCCATAAACTGTATTGTGATAAAAAAATTAAAAGATTCAAATACCAATTCAAATCTTTTAATTCTTTAGTTTTTAAAATGTTTTTATTTGTTTCTTTTAAGAATAGCGAAAACCTGAACTACAAATCCAGAAATCACCAATAACGGCGCTATTCTGATTCTTCTGATGGAAAAAATGTCTTCATTCCAAGCATTAGGATCTAGTTTTCCGTCGACTGTATTAGCATCTGGACCAAGCATTAAAAGAAATCCTGCTAAAATTAAAGCCAATCCCACCAACATGAGTTGATAGTTTTTTTTGCCAAAATAAAAAGGATTGTGCTGGGATTCAGACTTTTCTATAGTTTGTTTTTTAGACATTTTTAAAATTTTCTATGAGTAATATAAATCATCTACGCTAGATGCTAAGAATCTCCAAGTTGCAAAAACTGTACTGATGACGGTAATAAGAATTCCCACTCCAAAAACGATTGCAACTAACCAAATGTATTGATTGGTGTCTTGTACAAATGGAGTCCCGATTTCGCTGGTAAAGAAATACCAACCAGTAAATAAAGCTGTTAAACCAATAATAGCACCAATAATTCCTAAAATCACCGCTTCTTTTACAAATGGTTTTAAGATGAATCTGCGTTTTGCACCTACCAATTGCATAGTCTTGATAATGAAACGTTTAGAGAATATTTTTAAACGGATAGAGTTGTTAATCAACACCATTGCTACGATTAAGAATAAGATAGAAAATGCCAAAATCCAAGTCAAAATTCTATTGAGGTTATTGTAAACTTCAATCGTTAATTTACTATCGTTTTTCACTTCTTTTACGCCTTCTACTTCATTCAGTTTTTTTACAACATCATTTATTTTTACAGGATCTACGTATTCTGGTTTCAAAGTAACTTCTACAGATGGTGGAAAAATATCTCCTTCAAAAAGAGCATCTGTTTCTATACCCAATTGTTTTTTGGCAAGTTCAGTAGCTTCTTGCTTAGAAATAAATTTAGCTTTTTTCACAAAAGGCTGTAATTTTATTCTTTCGTAAGTTAATTTTTGCAACTGCTCTGCTTTTGCAGAATCTCTAGGGTCTATATAATCATCAAAATAAGCTTCTACCACCAATTGCTCTTTGATATAATCTGAATATTTTTGAGCATTTATCAATATCAACCCAAAAAGTCCTACTAAAAATAATACCAATGCAATACTAATGGATACGGTAATGTTGCTAGAACGGAGCCTTTTCTTGTTTAAATCTTCTGCTAATTTTGCCATCAATAAAAAATTTTCTGCTAAAATAGAAAAAAAACTCCGAAATTTGCCCCTGAACAAACACAAAACTGTGTTAAAAAATCTTAAAAATTTTGAACGTAAAAGCAAAAAAACATCTTGGTCAGCATTTTTTAACTGATGAAAATATTGCCAAAAAAATCGTAGAAGGTCTTGACTTTCAACCATATCAATATGTATTAGAAGTAGGTCCTGGAACTGGTGTTTTAACCAAATATCTCCTCGAAAAACCTACGGAAACTTACGTTGCAGAAATAGACACAGAATCCATAGAATACCTAAAATTACATTATCAAAAACTTGAAAATAAACATTTTACAGGTGATTTTCTCAAAATTAATTTAAGTGATGTTTTCTCTGGAGAAGTGGCGGTAATTGGCAATTTTCCTTATAATATTTCGTCTCAGATTCTTTTTAAGATTATAGAAAATTATCAGCAGATTCCAGAAATGGTTGGAATGTTCCAAAAGGAAGTGGCAGAACGTACAGCTGCGGTTCCCAGAACCAAAGATTATGGCATTTTGTCGGTTTTGGTTCAAGCGTATTATGATGTAAAATATCTGTTTACCGTTCACGAAAACGTTTTTAATCCACCTCCAAAAGTAAAATCTGGAGTCATCAAACTCACCAGAAACAGAAAAGAAGGTTTGGAAGGCAATGAAATTCTTTTCAAACAAATTGTAAAAACAGGTTTTGGTCAAAGAAGAAAAAAACTAAGCAATGCACTGAAATCTCTAGATATTCCAGAAGTGTTAAAATCTCATGCTTTTATGGATAAACGTGCAGAAGAACTGAGTGTAGAAGATTTCATCAACTTTACTCAAGAATGGAAAGCTGCAAAAAATTAATTAAAATCTTTTTGTATCAACTCTTCTAATTTCGCTTGTAAATCGTGAATTTTCGCTTTTAATTCCTTGATTTCTTGCTTGTTATTAGAAACATTGCTCTTGAGAATTACTTTTTGAGCTTTTTCTTTGTGTTCATCTTCGTCTTCATCATCAGCAATCTCGTCGATGTCTTCTTGAATTTCGTCAATATCTTCCTGAATTTCATCGATATCTTCTTGGATTTCATCAATGTCTTCCTGAATTTCGTTTACATCTTCCTTAATCACTTCTATGTGTTTATTACTTTTGTTCACAGACATTTGAATGAAAATAGACAAGTAAATGGCTTCCAAAGACACAATCGTAGTGAGAACTAAAAGCATTTCTTCGAATTCTACTACTTTAAATAGCGGAAGTAAAAAACTGGTGATAAATAGCAATGTGTGAAAGACCAATGAAGCGGTAGAACCAATCCAACTGATAACGCTGTCTGCCATTTTATCGAGCATCGTACTATTTTCTGTTTTAAGTTCTCTAAACTTCATTTTGCTTAATTTTTTGACAAAATTACGATTAAAAATCGACTAAAATTTGACTTTAATGATTATTAATGCGAATTTTTGAACTCTTATTTTGTATTTTTGCAAAAATTCTAACTTTTTATCCCAATTAATTTCTGTGATTGAAGAGCAAAAAATATCACACAATTTACAATTTCTCATCGAGGAAAGAAATGTAAAAGCTGTTTCTGAAGCTATTTCGGAAGTGGAAGCGGTAGACATTGCCAATATTTTTGAAATTCTAGAAGAAGAAGATCAAAAATTTCTTTACGAAATTATGGATAATGAGCGCTCTGCAGAAGTACTACTCTACATAGACGAAGACGAGCGTAAAAAATTCCTAAAAAACTTCTCTACCAAAGAGATTGCAGATAATATCATCAACGAAATTGATTCCGATGATGCGGCAGACATTATTGCGGAATTACCTGAATATCAACAAGATGAAATTATTCAGCATTTAAATGACGAGGAACACGCACAGAATATTGTAGAACTTTTGCGTTATGATGAAGATGTAGCAGGTGGTTTGATGGCAACCGAATTGGTAAAAGTGAATCAGAATCTTTCTATCATTTCTGCGGTCAAAGAGATGCGTAAACAAGCCGAAGAAATGGAAGAAGTCTACTCTATTTATGTAGTAGATGATTCCGAAAAATTACTCGGTTTGTTAAGTCTCAAAAAATTATTAACCACTTCATCTTCTACTAGAGTTTCAGATGTTTATAACTCTAAAATTCAATATGTTAAAGATACAGAATCTGCAGAAGAAGTTGCGCGTTTCATGCAAAAATATGACTTGTTCGAAGTTCCTGTTGTTGATAAATTAGGAAAATTAGTCGGAAGAATTACCGTAGATGATGTTATCGACTTTATTACCGAAGAAGCAGAAAAAGATTACCAGTTAGCATCGGGGATTTCTCAAGACGTTGACTCAAGTGATACCATTTTTCATTTAACCAAAGCGAGATTACCTTGGCTATTCATTGGAATGGTAGGTGGTTTAATTGGTTCTAGAGTTTTGCAAAGCAATCAAAATGCAATGCACGACATTCCTGCATTGATGTTTTTCGTTCCGCTGATTGCGGCTACTGCGGGAAATATTGGAGTTCAAGCTTCGGCGATTATCGTTCAAGGTTTAGCGAATAACACTTTAGGAAAAGATACTTTTAAAACTTTATTCAAGGAAGTAAGCGTTTCTGCAGCATCAGGAATGATACTTTCTTTAATTATTTTTGGATTCAATTTATTGATTAACCATAATGATTTGATGGTTTCTGTCACCATTTCTATTTCTCTTTTAGCAGTAATTATGGTAGCGGCGATTATTGGAACCATTGTTCCTATTGTTCTGGAGAAAAATAAAATAGACCCCGCAATTGCTACAGGTCCGTTTATCACCACTTCTAATGATATTTTAGGAGTTTTAATCTACTTTGCCATCGCAAAAGCACTCCTCCACATTTAGGAATATTTTCTATAATAATTCTTTAGAAACGCCAATTCCGAAAAGCGCATAATCGTATACAGCAGGATCTTCTGGATTGTATTTTCTGATGATTTGGTCTAGTTCTTCTACGGCTTTCCAATCGTTTTGAGTTCTTTGTAAAATTCCTAATTTTCTAGAAATATTCGCGGTGTGAACATCTAATGGAATGGATAAATATTGAGGAGAAAGTTTTTTCCAAATGCCAAAATCTACGCCTTTTTTATCTTGACGAACCATCCAACGCAGAAACATGATCAATCTTTTTGAAGCCGAATTTTTATATGGCGAACTCACATGTTTATGACTTCTGTGCGGAATTTCTCCCAAAAAACGAGTTCTAAATCTTTCGATAGCGTGATAATAATTTTCTTCGTGTTCTTTTAAAAGAAATAACTGCTCTAAACTTTCAAATTCAGTGTAAACACTTTTTAAATTCAAAATAAATTGTTGAAAATCTTCGCCAGAAAAAGTTCTGTGAACGGCTTTGTTTTCTAATTTTTTGAAATCTTTTTGGGTAACATTCATCACGAAATCGTAAGGAGAATTTCCCATAAAATCGATGATTTTTTGAGCAGAAGTAATGATGGATTTTCTATTTCCCCAAGCGATTGTAGCCGCAAAAAATCCTGAAATTTCTATGTCTTGTTTCAAAGAAAACTGATGCGGAATAGAAATAGGGTCTAATTCAATAAAATCTACATGATTGTATTGTTCGGCTTTTTGATTGAGAAATTCAAAGATTTCTTGCTCGTTCATCATAATTTGTGGGATGTTTGATTTTTTAAATTTTACTGGCTGACTAGACTGAAGTTCTAACTGCGAAATAAAAATGATAAATCAAAAATCGTAAATCTTAAATTTTAACGGCTTCCAATTGCTCTGGAAGATAAGTTTCAGGGAAAATTTCACAGGCTTCATTGAGAAAAACCGACAAGTCATTGTAGCGATTAGAAAAATGACCTAAAATTAATTTTTTAACATTGGCTTTTCTGGCAATTTTTGCAGCTTCTAGAGCAGTAGTATGACCTGTGTAATCTGCCATTTTCTTTAAATCATGTAAAAAAGTTGCTTCGTGATACAACACGTCTACATTTTTAATAATCGGGATAATGCTTTCTAAATATCGAGTATCACTGCAAAAAGCATAAGAAACAGAAGGTTCTGCAGGTTTCGTTAAATTTTCATTTTTGAGAATATAACCATCACTCAACTGAATATCTTTACCACGTTTTAAATTGTGATAATCACAGATTTCAATTTCAGGATATTTAGAAATTTCCTGCATATTGAGGTGTCTTTCTTTTGGTTTTTCCTTAAAAAGATAACCGTTACAGTAAATTCTATGGTCTAATGGAATCGTGAAAACCTCTACTCGATTATCCTCGAAAACCTTTTCTGATTTTTTAGAAGAAAGTTCATGGAAAACCACTTCGAAGCCTTGGTGCGTTTCGGTAATTCTAAAAATGGTTTCCATCATTTCTTTAATACCTTTCGGACCGTACACATGAAGTGGCGTTTCTCTACCCAAAAGTCTAAAACTAGAAATCAATCCTGGCAAACCAAAAACATGGTCGCCATGAAGATGCGAGATAAAAATGTGATTAATTTTAGAAAATTTGGCTTTAGCTTTTCTCAATTGAACTTGTGTTCCTTCGCCGCAATCGATGAGGAAACAACGCTCTTCCATTTCTAGAAATTGCGCAGTAGGTGCAGATTTCACGGTAGGAATTGCTGAGTTATAGCCGAGAATTGTTAAATAGGTGCTCAAAATGCTTAAATGATGATTGTTAGAGGTTTAAAGTCTGCAAATTTCGTGAAAATTATTCTAATATCAAAAGTAGAAAACTATTTATTAATCTCTGAAATCTGTGGAATGTGTGGGATATTTTTTATAAAAACTACTTTTCTAAAAATGCGAGAAATTTATCTAAAGCATTTTTGCGGTGACTCATGGCATTTTTTTGTTCTGCAGGCATATCTGCAAAAGAAATTTCATAATTTTTTGGAATGAAAATCGGGTCATACCCGAAACCTTTATTGCCACTTCTTTCGGTGCTTAAATCTCCATAAACTCTACCTTCAAAGTATTCTGCTCCATGTTCGTTGTACAAGCATAAAACGGTGATGAAATAAGCTTCTCTATCATTTTTGTCTTGCATTTCCTCAAGAACTTTGGTCATGTTTTTATCAAAATCATGATTTCCTGCGTAACGTGCAGAATAAATTCCAGGTCTTCCATCAAGAGCTGGAACTACCAATCCAGAATCATCTCCTAAACTGGGTTTTCCAGTTTTTTCGAAGCAGAATTTAGCTTTAATCAAAGCGTTTTCGTGGAAAGAACTTCCGTCTTCTATAATTTCGTCGTGAATATGATAATCAGTAAGTGAAGTAATGTGGTATTTTTCGCCTAAAATCTGTTGAATTTCTTCTTTCTTGTGTAAGTTGTGCGTGGCAACGAGGATTTCCATTATGTAATATTAAATATAAGATTTATAATTTTTAAATTTTTAGCGCTTATTCTCTGTAATAAATTCTATTTCGGTACATGAATAAATAATAAGAAACAGACAAAAGTACAATTCCTACTATAAGACCGTAATATTCAGGAAGATGTAAGTTTTCAGTCACGCTTTCTGAATTTCCATTCAATAATAAATAGGCAGAAATAAAATTATTAAAAGCATGTAATAAAATGGGCATTAATAAGGACTTAGTCTTGTAATAAACAACGCCTAAAACCAATCCTAATAAAAATGCATTGACTGTTTGCCAAGGATTAAGATGAAAAATTCCAAAGGCTAAAGCTGAAAAAATAATCGCTTTTGCTGGTTTTACACCTTTATTAATCAATCCTTTTTGAATGATACCTCTAAAGAGAATTTCTTCTAAAATGGGCGCAAAAAGTACCGTAAGAAGATAGATTCCCGCAGTATCTGTAGCGATAGTGCTAAAAGCATCAGACATTTGATCATACAAAGGACCAAAAAACTTACCTTCAATAGGAATTCTTGAAACTAAAAATTCAGAAACCAACATCATTCCCAGCATCATAGGAAAAATCATAAGATAAACATGAAAAGGTCTGGTTTGCATGTTAAAATTGAGCTTTTTTCCTTGACTCTTCATCACGAAAACATCAAAACCTATAATCGGAAAAAGCACTGTACAGAGATAACTGACAATAAAAAATACCATGCTGCTCTGTATTTCTGAATAGTCTTGCTTTAGAATAAAATAAGCAAAAAGCGTATACATGCCTAAAACCATGATTCCAATAAATAGTCCAGCAAATAAAGCTGCCACCGCTTTGAAATCAAAAATATAATTTCTGTATTTTGTATTGTCTATACTCATAAATGATGATAAGTTGATGGGTGTAAAAAAAAATCTAAAGAAAAATTTTTAAAAACTTATTTTGTTCAAAGATAGAAAAATGAGGGAAGCTACAAGTAGGAAGCTGAAAGTTTTTTGTGCCCTTGCTTTGAAATACATCTATCATTTGTTTTACAAAAGAATTTTTAACGCAAAGACGCAATATTTATATTAAAAAAATAGAAAGAAAATAAGACGCAAGAAAATCAAAGATTTTCAAAACAAATAAAGACGAAGTCTTTTCGCGTCTTATAAACATAATCAATTCATAGATATATTTTGTGCCCTTGCTTTGAAATATATCTATCATTTGTTTTACAAAAGAATTTTTAACGCAAAGACGCAATATTTATATTAAAAAATAGAAAGAAAATAAGACGCAAGAAAATCAAAGATTTTCAAAACAAATAAAGACGAAGTCTTTTCGCGTCTTAAAAACATAATCAATTCATAGATATATTTTGCGCCTTTGCGTTGAAATACATCTATCATTTTCAAATCTCAATAAAAATCACGATTTTTGCAACTTCAAAATTTAGAAATGAGTTTATTACAAGAAATATCAAAACGTAAAACTTTCGGGATTATCTCTCACCCAGATGCTGGAAAAACTACTTTGACGGAGAAATTACTTCTTTTCGGGGGAGCGATTCAGGAAGCAGGTGCTGTAAAATCGAATAAAATTAAAAAAGGAGCAACTTCCGATTTTATGGAAATCGAAAGACAAAGAGGGATTTCGGTGGCGACTTCGGTTTTAGCATTTGAATATAAAGGAAAAAAAATCAACATTCTCGACACGCCCGGTCACAAAGATTTTGCGGAAGATACGTACAGAACGCTTACTGCGGTAGATTCTGTAATTGTAGTAATAGACGTAGCAAAAGGTGTGGAAGAGCAAACTGAAAAACTCGTGGAAGTTTGTAGAATGCGTAAAATCCCGATGTTGGTTTTCATCAATAAATTAGACCGTGAAGGAAAAGATGCATTTGATTTGCTGGATGAAGTTGAACAAAAATTAGGTTTAAAAGTAGTTCCGCTTTCGCTTCCGATTGGTATGGGAAGTGATTTCCAAGGAATTTATAATATTTGGGAGAAAAACATTCAGTTGTTTCTCGAAGAAAAGAAACAAAAAGTAGGCGAAACCATCGTCATCAATGATATTAATGACAATTCGGTAGATGAAATCATCGGTGAAAAAGCTGCAGCTACTTTGAGAGATGAACTAGAACTCATAGAGTCTGTTTATCCAGAATTCGATAGAGAACAATATCTTACTGGTGAACAACAACCGGTTTTTTTTGGTTCTGCTTTGAATAATTTTGGGGTAAGAGAATTGCTAGATGCGTTTGTAGAAATTGCACCAATGCCTCAACCCAAAGAATCTGATCTTAGATTGGTAAAACCAGAAGAGAAAAATTTTACAGGATTTGTCTTTAAAATTCATGCCAATATGGATCCAAAACACCGTGATAGATTGGCTTTCGTGAAAATTGTTTCTGGAACTTTTAAGAGAAATGAAAACTATCTTCTAGTAAGAGAAGGTAAAAAAATGAAGTTTTCTTCGCCGAATGCTTTCTTTGCAGACAAAAAAGAAGTGGTAGACGAAAGTTTCCCTGGAGATATTGTAGGTTTACACGATACTGGAAGTTTCAGAATTGGTGATACTTTAACTGCTGGTGAAAAATTACAGTTCAAAGGCATTCCGAGTTTCTCACCAGAACATTTCCGTTATATCAATAATGATGATCCATTAAAAGCTAAACAATTGGCGAAAGGTATTGACCAATTAATGGATGAAGGTGTGGCGCAATTGTTTACACTGGAAATGAACGGCAGAAAAATTATTGGAACGGTGGGTGCGCTTCAGTACGAAGTTATTCAATACAGATTGGAGCATGAATATGGCGCAAAATGTACGTATGAACCAATTGGAATTCATAAAGCGTGTTGGATAGAAGCCGACGAAAAATCAGAAGAATTCAAAGAATTTGCAAGATTAAAACAGCGTTTTATGGCAAGAGATAATCATGGTCAGTTGGTGTTTTTAGCAGATTCTGCTTTCACGATTCACATGACTCAAGAAAAATTCCCGAATGTGAAATTACACTTCATCAGTGAATGGAATCACGCAAAATAATTTTAAATTATAAATTTTAGATTATAAATGAATCTTCAAGGAAACTTGGAGATTTTTTTTGTGAAAATTTTGTAAATTGTTTTACAATTCATTGATTTTCAAAATTTTAATGTAAATACGATTTTTTACCTATTTTTAGGGAACATTTTTTGTATTAAGTTTGGCATCAACAAAACTATTAAAATGAAGAAAACAATTTTTAGTCTTTTTACCGCTACTCTATTATTGGTGGCTTGTAATAAAACCGATATTCAACAAACGGCTGATTCTTTTAAAACTGCAGATAGTCTTTTTAACCAAGCAAAAGAAAGTTATCAAACCCTCGATTCTATTTCTAAAATCGTCAATGATTCTAACAGTACGGTAGGAAAAATAATCCTTCCAGAAATCAATAAGCATAAAGAAATCATAGAAGACGCCATTAAAAAAGGAAATGTAAACATAGATTCCATCAACAAGGAATTTAAAAAATTAGATAACAAAAGCCAACAAGCACAAGACATTAGAAAAGCTATTGATTCGGCTAATAATGCCATAAAAAGTGGCGACAATGCAGCTGTAGTCATTGCTGAAACGGCCAATAAAATCTTGAAGCAAACTTCTAAAAATAATTCGCAAACCCAACCAGAACCAGAGGTTCAAAATCAAAATCAAGTTCAAAATCAACCTATTCCTCAGCGTGAACTCTACCCTATTGCGAAAACCACGAGATTGCAAGTTTCGGTAGAAGATTTGGCTGCCGCAAAAGCACTGTTAAATCAAGAATTGAGCACTTATAATGCAGATATTATCACAGAAAATTATACCGAAAACGAAGGGATTTCCAAACAATATTTGACCGTAAAAGTACCATTGAGTAATTTTAATGAATTGGTGAATAAAATGAGCAGTCTGGGAAATGTAGAATCCAAAAATACAGAAGTGCAAGGCAATGATTATGTAGGAAGCCAAATGTGCGATGTGGAACTCACATTGGTAGATAATACTCCAGAAACCAATAATGCAGAGGATTTAAACATCCTGAATGACGAACAAAAAGATGAAACTTTCGGGGACAAATCTTCTAATGCATTTATGAAAGGATTTGCGGTTTTGGGTGGATTATTTTTAGCACTTATTCCGTTTTGGCCTATTTTCTTGATTGCTGGAATTGTTTGGTATTTCGTGGCAAAAAGAAATAAGAAAAAACGTGAAGAAGAATTCCAAAGACAATTGGCTTTAGAAAGAGAAAAAATAAAAGCAGCGGAAGCATTAAAACCATCAGCAGAAACGCCTCAAAACACTGAACCAACCAATGCTGAGGAAAATAAAAACGATGACGATATTTCTAAATATATGCCGAAAGAGTAATGAAAAATTAAAGAATTAAAATATTTAAAAATTAAAATCCTTCAGAATTTTCTGAAGGATTTTTTTAGTTTTTTCCAATATCGTCAAAAAACACTTTTTCTCTAAAATTTGGATATTTTTTGCCGATAAAAATATTTAAACTGAATCCAAACATATGTAAATTCCTTGATGATCACTTAAAATTCCTGCTTCAACAAAGACATTGCTTTCTAAAATTTTTGATGTTAAATTTTGTGGAATAATGATGTGGTCAATATTTTTCTTAAGGTTTTTCGTGGTATTATATAAACTTAGTTTGTCAATAAGATTTTCTATAGTTTTAGTAGTTTCTTTATTAATGCAATATTGCATTTCATTTTCAAGAAATGAAGTGTTCAAATCTCCAACAATCAATAAATTTTGATTGGTCTTGTATATATTTTCACAATCTGTGACACAATTTTCAAGCTCCTTTTTTGCAAAAGGTAGTTTATTAAACCATGTCCCAATAATTGTTGCATAAATTACAATGTCACCAAATTCTGTTTCAAATTCAAGCGCTAAACTTGTTTTATTATCACTAACTTGATATTTCTTCCTAGAAGGAAATTTTGAATAAATAATTGTTCTAAATGCTTTTTCTCCATTTAAATATTGGGAATAATTCAAATTTTCATAATCAACATTTTGAGGTATTTGTTCTGAAAAATAACAAAAATTATAATTCTTTAAATTAAGAGCTAAAGCTTCTGTTAAAATTAAAAAATCAAAATCTTGTTGATTAAGAAATTTTTCAATTTTTAGAAAATGATTTGGAGAGTTATAAATTTTTGCCCAATCTATGTTTAATGTTGCTATTTTCATAAAATTACTCATTACTCATTACTCATCGAAAGCGCATACACCGCAAAACTCGCTAACCAATGGTCGCCACCATAATTTCCTTTAAAAACCAATGGTAAAGCGTTTTCTAAAAATTTGGCAGAAGTTTCCTCGAAATGTTTTTTGTATCGGTGATTTTTAGGTAAAACTTGAGCAATGTTTTTCATACACCAACTTCTAGTAAAACTTAAACCAACCAAGTGAACGGTTTGATAATCATTAATATCCGAAATCACAGGAATCTGTGAAATATTCTCAATACTTTTTTTTTCGTAGAATTTATTAAACCATTTTACATATTCATCTTGCGGAAGAATTCTGGTCATTAAATCAGCGATTTCTAAACTTGGCGAGAAGAAATCACTTCCGTCTGGTTCCAGATAAGCAGGCGTTTTTTCGTCTTTTAGATAGAAATATTTTGCTTTTTCGATAAGTTGATTTTCAAAATCTTTTTCGCCAACCGTTCTTGCCCAATCTATGGCAAAACTTAGCGCAAATGCAGTGTTAGGATGAACTCCTGTTCTATTGGGATACGTTTGTTTCGGTAAATATTCTTTCCAAAGTTTTACGATTTCATCAGTGAGCGGTTTTAGATTTTGATGCCAAATTTTCGCTTGTGGATTTTCCCAACTCGCCAATTCTGCATCTAATTGAAGCAACCAAGCCCAACCATAAGTTCTTTCAAAACCTTTTGCCACTTGATATTTATGGAAATATTCTGCTTCGGTTTTTATTTTTTCGGCTTGAAAAGAACCTTCCAAAATTTTTACAATCTCTTCTTTATTTTTGAGAAAAGGTTTGTCTTTGAGTAGTTTTACGAGCATCCAATGTCCATGAACCGAAGAATGCCAATCAAAACAGCCATAAAAACTAGGGTGTAATTCTTTGGGAGTCAGTTTCACATCTATTTCATTATTGATGACATGTGCGGTTTTATTGGGGTATTCTTGATTGATGCAATGTACTGGTTTTTCAGATAATTGAAATGCGATTTCATCAGTAAGCGTAGGAACTTGCGCTGAAAGATTCAAGGAAAACAAAACGACTAAAAGGCTTAATTTTTTCATTGAATAAATGTATAAAAATTTAATAAATAGGAAAACAAAAAGTCGAACAATTGCTTGTCCGACTTTCATATTTTGAAAAGAATTTGCCAATTATTTTTTAGCAATACTTCTAGAAATTACAATTTTCTGAATTTCTGAAGTTCCTTCGTAAATCTGAGTGATTTTAGCATCACGCATCATTCTTTCTACGTGATATTCTTTTACATAACCGTAACCACCGTGAACTTGTACTGCTTCAATGGTAGTATCCATCGCTACTTGAGAAGCGTATAGTTTTGCCATTGCTCCAGATTCTGAAATATCTAGACCTGCATCTTTTTCAGCAGCAGCTTTATAACAAAGCATTCTTGCCGCCATAATATTCACGTGCATATCTGCTAATTTGAATGCAATTGCTTGGTGATTAATGATTTCTGTACCGAAAGCTTTTCTTTCTTTAGCATATTTAAGTGCCAATTCATAAGCTCCAGAAGCAATACCTAAAGCTTGAGAAGCGATACCAATTCTACCACCATTTAGAACCGCCATGGCGAAATTGAAACCAAATCCATCTTCACCAATTCTATTTTCCTTAGGCACTTTTACGTCGGTAAACATTAATGAATGCGTATCAGAACCTCTGATCCCTAATTTTTCTTCTTTTTTACCCACTACAAAACCTTCCCATCCTTTTTCTACGATGAAAGCATTGATTCCTTTGTGTTTTTTCTCTACATCAGTTTGCGCAATCACAATGTAATATTGAGCGTTTCCACCATTGGTAATCCAGTTTTTAGTACCGTTTAATAGATAATGGTCTCCCATATCAATGGCAGTGGTTTTTTGAGAAGTAGCATCAGAACCAGCTTCTGGCTCAGAAAGTGCAAATGCACCGATGACTTCACCTTTTGCTAAAGGAACTAAATACTTTTGTTTTTGTTCTTCAGAAGCGAATTTTTCTAGACCAGCACAAACCAAAGAATTGTTTACTGACATCACTACAGCTGCAGAAGCGTCTACTTTTGCAATTTCTTCCATTGCTAAAACATAAGAAATGCTGTCCATTCCTGCTCCACCGTATTTTGGGTCTACCATCATTCCTAAGAATCCTAATTCTCCCATTTTCTTTACTTGTTCATAAGGAAACTTCTGGTGTTCGTCTCTTTCTATTACGCCAGGCAAAAGTTCAGTCTGCGCGAAATCTCTCGCTGCTTGCTGAATCATCAGTTGTTCTTCTGTTAAATTAAAATCCATTTTTTGTATTAAAATTAATTGGCGTAAATATACATTTTTTAAAGATTTCAATGAAAATTGATATTAACTATTTGTGAATTAAGAAAAAGTATTATTTTTACAAAAATCAAAAACCGTAAAGTATGTCAGTTACAAGATTGTTTGACTTTGCTCATCATGCGCTATACAAATTCCCGAAAGAGGATGCTTTGGTGACCAAATATAATGGAGTTTGGACAAAAACTTCTACAAAAGAATATGTGAATCAAGGAAACAAAATTTCCAGAGGACTGTTAAAATTAGGAATTAAACCGGGAGATAAAATCGGGCTAATTTCTACCAATAACCGCACAGAATGGTACATTATGGATTTGGGAATTTTGCAAATTGGTGCAATAGATGTTCCGGTATATCCTACCATTTCTGTAGAAGATTATATCTATATCTTTAATAATGCGGAAATAAAATATGTTTTTGTTTCAGATAAAGATTTGTACGAAAAATTACTTCAAGTAAAACCTCAAGTAGAAAGTTTGAAAGGAATTTTTACTTTTGATGACATTCCTGGAGCTGCAAACTGGAAGGAAGTGCTCGATTTGGGAGAAAATGAAGACAATCAACAAGAAGTAGAAGACATTGCTAAAACCATTCAACCAGATGATTTAGCAACTTTAATTTATACCTCTGGAACCACAGGCAGACCAAAAGGTGTAATGCTTACCCACAGAAACATTGTTGCAAATGTGTTGGCTTCTGACCACAGAATTCCTAGAAATTGGAAATTAGAATATACAGATATTAAAGTATTAAGCTTTTTACCTATCTGTCATATTTTTGAGAGAATGATTTCTTATCTATTTATGTACAACGGTTTTTCGATTCACTTTGCAGAAAGTATTGAGAAAATTGGGGATAACGTAAAAGAAGTGAAACCTCATTACATGACAGTAGTACCAAGGTTGGTAGAAAAAGTATATGATAAAATTGTAGACAAGGGTGCTGCAGCTGGTGGTTTAAAAACCAAAATTTTCTATTGGGCATTATCTTTATTAGATAATTATGATATTAAGAAACCTAAATCTTTAAAACATAGAATTGCAGATAAATTGGTATTCTCTAAATGGAGAGAAGGTTTAGGAGGCAATATGATTACTTTAGTAAGTGGTTCTGCTGCCCTATCTACCAAACTGAACAGAAGTTTCCACGGTGCTGGAATTCCTATTTTAGAAGGTTACGGGCTTACAGAAACTTCACCAGTAATTGCGGTAAACTCTTTCGAAAGAGTGAAAATAGGAACTGTAGGTCATGTTTTAGATAATTTAGATGTAAAAATCCAAGCAGATGGAGAAATCACCGTAAAAGGACCTTCTGTTTTCCAAGGATATTATAAAGACGACGAAAAAACCAAAGAAGCATTTACAGAAGATGGTTACTTCATGACGGGAGACATCGGTCATATAGACGAAGAAGGTTTCTTACACATTACAGACCGTAAAAAAGAAATGTTCAAAACTTCTGGTGGTAAATATGTTGCGCCTCAGGTTTTAGAAAATTTAGCGAAAGGTTCTAAATTTATCGAACAAATTATGGTAGTAGGTGACGGCGAAAAAATGCCGTGTGCTTTAGTGCAGCCAGATTATGCTTTTGCAAAACTTTGGGCAGAAAGAAAAAATCTTAAAATAGGAAAAACTCCAGAAGAAATGGCGAATTCTCCTGAGCTAAAAGCAAGAATTATGAAAGATATTAATTTGCTGAATGCTACTTTAGGAAAATGGGAGCAAATCAAGAAAATAGAGCTTACTCCTACGCTCTGGACGATTGAAGATGGATTGCTTACTCCAACAATGAAATTAAAACGTAAAGCAGTAAAAGAAAAATTCTTCAATCTTTACGAAAAATTATACGACAGAGCATAAATCAAAAAAGACCTCCTAAAATGGGAGGTCTTTTTTTAGGCTACTTTTTTAAAAGATATAGATTTTCCTATCCACTCTACCTTCCAGAAACCGCGAACTTTTAAGATTCCATTTTGGAGCAATTTAGCACAAGAACTCCAATATCTACCGCTAGAAGCGTCATAAATTTTTCCATTAACCCATTCTTTTTTCTGAGCATCATAGCGCAATCCATCTAAAATTTCCATGCCAAGAATTTTTCTATTTCTCAATGCAGGATTGGGATTATTCGTATCTAAAGATAAATGCATGGGCGTTTTGCTTTCGCTCAAAAGATGATTAAACCAAAGAACTTTGGCTTTAAATTGATTATTGACTTTATATACTTCTACTTTTACACTATTATCTGTGCTCATCCAAGTTCCCAAAAGATCATCAGGATTGGTAGCACTCAATTTTCCGAAAATAAGAAATAATAAAATAAAAAATATTTTGTTCATGGCTTTACATTTTAAAAGGGTTAATAGGTTGTTTTTAATTTTTGTAAAGATGTAAAAGCCAGAGATAAAATGTTTTACAAAATTTTGAAGAGGATTTTCAAAATTTTTAGACAAAAAAAACCTCAATTTCTTGAGGTTTGCATTATATTTAAAATGAAATGAATTTATTCTTTGCTGATGAAGATGCTTTCTAAAACAGAAGTGATAATGGATAATGCCACACTGAATATAAGTGCCCACCAGAATCCATCAATCTGAATGCCGTCTGTAAAACGGTCTGCCAAAAGTATAATGATGGCATTAATAACCAAAGCAAATAATCCTAAAGTTAAAAGCGTAATCGGAAAAGAAAATAAATGCAAAATAGGTTTTACAAATAAATTCAAAAGTCCTAATACAATAGCAAAAATAATCGCTGCAGAGAAAGTAGTAACGTGTACTCCACTGAGAACATTGGGCAATAAATAAGCCACAACAGCGGTAATGATAAGTTTAATAATAGTGTTCATAATTTGGTATTTATAAGAGTAAATTTAGTTATTTTTTTGAAATTTTGCGATTTATTTTTACTTCTTTTATTTCAGAAATGAGCCATTCTTCTAACTGAATAATGAAGTGATTTCTCACCAAAACCATTTTACAGATATAAATCATCGCTCCAAAAACAAAAGCGAGAATCAATGAGAGCCATCCCAAACTTGTAGAAATGTTCCAGCGCTGTTCATCAGTAAGCACAAGATGTAATTTTTGGGCTACTGTATCTAAAAATATTTTATAATGAAGCAAACTTTCGAGCAAAAGTCCAATTCCCAAGAGTAAAAAGACCAATGCAAATAACCAAGATATTCCCCAAACAATGAAGATAAAATAAGTGTTTCCAGAAACAGAAGGTTGCTGGTCTAAAATGCTTTGTAGTTGTTTGATTTTCATCTTTAATTTCGGTTTTTAATCAATAAATTTCCTGTGAGCACTCTACCATCTGATAGTTTGATGACATAGAAATAATTATCGGTCGGTAAAGGTCTACCTGCTAATTTCCCGTTCCATTCAAATGAAGAGGCAATCACGGTTTGAAGCACAATTTCACCATGACGATTAAATACTTGTACAGTAGAACCTTTATAAACCTCTATACCCTCTATTTTCCAAGAATCATTCACGTGGTCACCATTAGGAGTAATAACGTGAGGAATATCAAAAATAGTAAAAGAACCTTGAGTAATGCTGCAAATTTTACCTTTAATTCTTACATATACAGAGTGTACTCCATTATTTAAATTAGAGAATAGGTTGTTATTTTGCCAATGAATTCCATCTAAAGAATATTCATAAGCATTATTAGATTCCATGATAATAATCGCGGTATCATTCGTAATATTGATCGTCGCAATTTTCGGAATCACAGGGGAAATAATTTGAGTAGAAGTTCTAAAACTACAACCTGAAGCATTGGTAACTTTTACCGAATAATTTCCAGTATTTGTAGGCTTAATCCATTGTTGGTCACTGTAGAATTTACCATTATAGGTCCATTCGTATTGTGAATATCCACTTCCTGCATCGAGGGTGATGTCATTAACAGAGCAAAGTTCTATTTCTTTCGGTAATTCCACCGTTGGAACTTCATTCAAAATGAATGAAAGTTTCACCATTTTATCACAGCCTTTAGAAGTAGAAATATTAACAAAGATATCGGTATTTCCTAAAGCGATAGAATATGTAGAAATCGTAGAGATAACTTGCATTTTGGCATCATAATATTTGAATTGATATCCAGAAATATTCGCCAAAAGTTTAGATTCATATTGAGTAAGATTAATGACTTCTTTTTTGTCATTTCCTAAGTCACAGAGTTTTTCCACATAATCATTGGCCACAATAGTAGACGCGACTAAACTCACCGTCACAGGAGTTCTGCTCACACTTTCACAATTATTAAGCGTTTGAGTGGCATAATAAGTTTTAGCATCTTCCAAAACGGTAGAACTAGACAGTAGATTTCCGCCAGAAACAGCATCGTACCATTTTATTTGATTTCCTGTAATAGTAATTTTACTTAGGTTGGCATTTTCACTGATGCAGAAAGTCTGAGTAGCATCAGAACTTGGCGCAGGAGTTTGAAAAATAATTACTGAAACTGGAATTCTCTCTCCTTCACAATCCCCTATTTTCTGTGAAACGTAATACGTATTGCCGTTAGTTAAAAGAGTATTCACATTTAGAACATTTCCCCCAGTCAAAGAATCGTACCAAGTAAGTTGACTTCCTGTAGCTAAAAGATTAGAAATTTTTGCATTCTCTTGAATACAAAATTCTTGTTTTGATGGAGCCGTTGGTTTTGGAGTTGGATTTACAAAGATGTCAATGGTCACTTCTGTCACTTCCGAAATACAACCATTACTGTTTTGAATTAAAACTTTGTAATGGTTGGGACTCAGATTTTTAAAAATATTTGAAGTTTGCCAAGTGAGACCATTGTCAATACTGAATTTTGCTCCAGAATTGGTTACGGTAATACTTGCACTAGCATTTAAGCAATCAATTTGTTGCACACTAACTGTTGGCAATGGCGGATAATCCGTAGGTTTATTAATTATAACAGTTACTGCGTTAGATTCGCAACCTGTGGCGTTTTTTACTTTAATCAAATAAGTTCCAGGAGCTAAATTTCCTGAAGATGGATTGGTAGAATACGTTTTTCCATCATCAAAACTATATTCAGCAGTAGAATCGGTAATCGTAATGCTTCCAAATGCATTCATACATGACAAAGGTTGACTTACCGTATATTTTGGAGGCTTCGGTGCATCTGAAGGAGCATTAATAACTGCTAAAACTTTTTCAGATGGACAATCTGCACCAATTTTTATTCTTAAATAATAACTACCACTTGGTAATGACATGGAAGAAGTGTTTACCCAAGTTTTACCATCATCAAAACTATATTCATTAGCTGTAGTGGTAATTTTAATGGAACCCATATTAGAGCTACATCCTGTAGGATGAGTAACAATAAATTTTGGCGTTTCTGTTATATTGGGCTTAGCAATAACCGTTACCGAAGAAATGAAAGAAATACATCCTGCAGCATCTTTAATCATCAAATCATACGTTCCTGGACCAAGATTTTTAGCCACATTAGAAGTAGAAAAAGTAACGCCTTTATCAAAACTATAAAGCGCTCCAGAAGTAGTAATGGTAATGCTTCCAAGAGGATTACTACAGTCTGGTTGAGCCACTGTATACTGTGGAGCTGGCAAATCTGAAGGTTTCTGAATGATTACTTTTTGGGCTTCAGAAGTACATCCGTTTTTACTTCTGTATTTTATGTAATAAGTTCCGGGAAGTAAATCTGTTTTAGTATTTCCATAGATATAACTCAAGCCATTGTCAAAACTATAGCTGTCACCATCAGAAGTAATGGCAATACTTCCCGTAGAAACACTACAGGTAGGCTGTGTTACAGTATATGTAGGTGCAGCAATAAGAACTCCAGAATCTAAATTGACTACTGTGGTGAGAGATTCACAACTGTAAGAATTTGATTTTATTTTGATGATATAAGTTCCTGCTCCTAAATTGGTTTTGGTATTGACGGAAGACCAACTGGCTCCATCGTTAAAACTATAGCTGGAAGCAGTGGTATTAATGGTAATACTTCCATCGGTAACACCACAAGCCGAAGGCTGTTTCACTGTAACTAAAGGAGCTGCAGGAATAGATGGCGGAGTATTGACATAAGTATATGTCGCATCAGATATACAACCTTGTGCATTTTTAGTTAAAATATAATAAGTACCAACTGATAAATTGGTCTTAGTATTATCAGTAGTCCATGTTTTTCCATTATCATAACTGTATTGGTCTGCTGGAGTGTTTACATAAATAGTTCCGTAGGGATTGCTACAAGTAGGTTGCACTACACTTACTCTTGGAGATTGTGTTAAATATTTTTGAATATATACGTAATAAGGATAAGATACACATCCTAAATCATTTTTGATAACAATAGAATAACCTCCAGGAGTAGGCGCTGTGAGTATAGGATTCGTTGTAAAAGTTTTTCCTCCATCAAAACTATATTGTGAAGCAGAAGTCCCTATACTGATACTTCCACTTTTACCACAACTAGGCTGAACTACTTTTATTAAAGGTTTTGGTAAGAAATATTCTTTAATGTTTACAGACAAGCCATAAGGATAAGAAGTGCAGCCTTTAGCATTTTTGATAACAATGTTATAGTAACCACTCTTAAGTCCGGTTAATTTAGGATTAGTCGTCCAAGTATTTCCTCCATCAAAACTATATTGGTCTGCAACAGTAGCAATGGTAATAGAACCAGTATTTCCACAAGTAGGTTGCACTACAGAATAATCTGGTCTATCTAAATAAAACTCATTGAGGGAAACACTTGAATAATATGAGGTACAACCTAAACTATTTTTTATTCTTGGGTTATAATATCCTGCTTTTAGATTGGTAAAAGTATTAGAAGTACTCCAGGTATTACCACCATCTACACTATAAAAATCCGAAATTGTTGTAAAGGTAATACTACCACCTACTCCACAAGTGGGCTGCGTAGAGGTAAATTTAGGTTCTGGCAAGTAAAATTCTTTTAGATAAACAATATTTTGATTAGATATACAATCGTTTTTATCTTTGGTCTGAACATAATAATAGCCAGGCTGTAAATTGGTAAAAGTATTGCTTGTAACCCAAGTGTTACCCCTATTAATACTATAAAACTCTGCAACTGTATTAATAACAATGCTGCCATTAGTCCCACAAGAAGGTTGGGTAACGGTAACTTTTGGCATGTATGAATTTTTTGAATCTAAATAAACATATTGTGTTTCAGATATACATCCATTTTTATTTTTAATCAATAGATAGTAATATCCTTCTTTGAGCGGACTAAAAACAGGATTACTACTCCAAGTAGCCCCATTATCTATACTGTAAAAATCTGCAACGGTATTAAATTTTATACTTCCGATATTCCCACAGCTAGGATTGGTAACATCATAATCTGGTACAGGTAACTTGGACTCACTAATATAAATATATACAATCTGAGACATACATCCATTTGCAGATTTTATACGCAATGAATAAGTGGTACTGGAACTTATATTATTGATGGTATTACTGCTGCTCCAAGTATTACCACCGTCAAAACTGTATTCTTTAGCAACTGTATTGATTGTGATACTTCCTTTGGTATCACAGGTAGGCTGTACTACGGTATAATCCGCTAATGGAATAACTGGATTATCTAGATAAACATTATTTTCTTGCGAAATACAACCTAAATTATTTTTAACGAGTACTTGATAAGAACCAGGAGGTAAACTTTTTTGATTAACCGTAGTCCAAGTGGCTCCTCCATCAAAACTATAAAAATCATTTAAAGTATTTACGGTGATAGTTCCATTAGTAGTACAAGTAGGCTGAACTAAAGTTATCTGAGGATAATCTAAGTATGGGGTGTTAATGTAAGCCCAATTCTTTTGAGACAAACAGCCATTTTCATCTTTTACTTGAATTTGATAGCTCCCTGGTTTTAAATCATCTTTTTGATTGGTTGTAATCCAAGTGACACCTCCATCAAAACTAAATTCTTTTCCTGGCGTATTGATAATAATACTTCCTCCTGTACCACAAACAGGTTGTATAATTTCATAGTCAGGATACATATCAGAATAATCATTCAAATAAACATATTGATAGTCTGATAAACATCCTAAATTATTTTTAAAAGCAATAGAATAGGTTCCCGGAGAAAGATTGCTAAGAGTATTGCTGGTAACCCAAGTTGCACCTCCATCAAAAGTATATAAATCTCCTTGATTTTCTATAGTAATAGAACCTTTAGTAGTACATGCAGGCCTTACAAAACTATATTGTGGATAACCTAAAGATACCCCATTAATATACACATTATTAATGTAAGACAGACAACCATTGATATCCTTAGTCATAATTTTATAAATACCAGGATCTAGACCATCTTGTGTGTTACTACTTCCCCAAGTTGCTCCACCATCAAAACTATAATAAGCAGCGGATGTTGTAATGGTAATACTTCCTTTATCTCCACAAAAAAGAGGATTTTTATAGGTGTAATTGGGATAGGTAGATGCAGGCAAAACGATGGTCACGACTTGTGCGTAAGAAATACAGCCATTCACTGTTTTTACTTTTACTTTATACGTTCCGGGAGATACATTAGACCATGTATTGTTCTTAACCCAAGTAACTCCATTGTCAAAACTGTATTCAGAAGCAGGTGAAGTCACTTTAATTTCACCAGTAGAACTATTACAGCTCGGTTGTTTCACTTCTAAGGTAGGCAAAACTGCGGTTTGAGACGTCTCTATCACTACGCTTCCCGTATTGACACATCCATACGAATCGGTTACCGTAACACTATATGTACCAATAGCGTTTACCGTAATGCTCTGAGTCTTTTCGCCAGTGCTCCATAGATATGAACTTCCTGCAGATGCAGTAAGAACGGTACTTCCTGAACAAACATTAAGTATCCCAGAAATATTTACGGTAGGGTTTTTAACCTCTACATTGGCATGAATGATTTTAAAACAACTCTCACTCTTATTAACTCTTACATAGATAGTAGCTGAAGGAGAATTAAAACTGGTGTAATTGGTTATACTATTAATATTTGAAAAAGCATCATTGTAATTTTTAAAGTAGCTAAAACTTAGCCCAGAACTTGATGAAACCAATTTACTCTCTAAATCCGTTAAGTTGAATATTTCCGTACCATCTCCATTGGTATCACATCGATATATTTTTGCGCTTTGTAAATCAATAGTACAGTCTGAGCTACAGTTCATAAACGAAATATCCCAACCAGGATTTGCATCTGGATCACTGGCTGAACCAAATTTAGTACCACTACAAGTTGTTCCAGAAATATCATATTCTACTACTGCACCTACATTATAATTAGCACTGGTAACATTAGGGAAATCAGAAGCATTGAGATTAAAACAAAACTTCTTATTCACTTGGTCATGTGTACTAGGAACAGAGGAGCTATAGATGATTTTATTGCTTGAATCGTACAGATTTAAAGTAATTTTTTTAACTGTAGCGCTTATTCCTCCAGAATTAGGAATGGTATAAGTTCCACAAACGCTTACTGGAGTGGTAGGACAGATTTTATTAAGAGGGTCTAGTTCTACAGTACCTTGTACATTTTCATTAGAATGCAAAAAACAAATATCATCGATATAAGCATATCCAAAATGTCCCATCAAACCACATCTTGAAGCTATAAACTCAACGGTGAATTCTTCATTATTCGGAATCGCGGAAATATCCAGCATACCAGACTGCCAGTTGGCGGTATATAAAGTTACATAGCTACTTCCTCCATCTGGAATTTTGGTGTAAATACAGTTCTTCTCGTCACCAGTTAAACAAAATTCACTTACTACTTCCCTATTTTTATTGAGAACTCTGGCTTTAAAGAAAGGCTGATTATCTTTGTGACCACTATCATAAACCGTTTGTAAAACAACTTTAAAATTAAATTTTAAGAAATTTTCATTATTCGTTTTATATCTTTTTCCTTGTACAGAAGAACTCATGCTGTACGAATCGGAGTAATTCACTTTTAGCGCATATTGGTCAAATGCTTTAATATCACCTATATATTTGTCGATATAATTAGCAGGAACCGTAGTCGCCATAATATTAGTGTTGTTAGGATCAAAAATATTGATGTTTTGATCAGCAACATTGGTAATGGCTTTACATTCTGTAGGTCCTGATTGATCACCTGTAGTATATAAAAAATGTTTAAGATGTGTATTTCCTGCGGTAGTTTCATGCTGCTCAAATCCTCCGTTAGAACACATTTCTACTGCGGTTTGTGCTGCGCTAGTTTTAGAGATTTTTTTTTGCGCTTGAGCCATTGCACTTTTCCTTTTGGCAATAATACTTTCGATGAGTCGAGGATTGGTAATGATTTTACCATTCACATCATCATAAATTTTAGGAACAGAAATTTCTGGGGAATTTTGAGCAAATGTTTCTTTTGAAACAAATATAGAAAAAAAGAGGACTAAGGAATAAAAATACTTCATAAGAAAACACTTATTTCAAGTGATAAAAAATAAAAATGGTTATTAGATGAAAAAAAATGGAAGAAAATTCCATTGCAATAATGATAGAAATAAAAATTTATGTGAGCTTTTTATGGAGCCATTTCATGATAATTTGTTGATTAGTTTTTAAAATAATTGATAATTGGTATGAAAAACACAAATGAGAAATTACCCTTAAAAATAGATGAATTTCAAGTCCTAAATATACATTTTTTTACCAGTATTTCATTAATTTTTAGAGCAGTATATACTGATTAACCTCATATCTACAGATTACGAATAGAAAAGGCGAAAATTAACGGTATTTAAATAAAATAGGTGTATTTTTTGGAACGTCAAACTCATAGAGTTCTTGGGTTTTTGCATTGTAAAATAACCATTGAAAAGTTTTCATATTGGTATTTCCCATTGTAAAAAGGCCAATTTGGGTATAAACTACGCCTTCCCAATCGGTTTCTTCTACAGAATAGCCCAGCTTCGCTTCAGTATTTTTAATTTGAAATTGTACACCAGTTTGGTTATTTTTATCCAGATAATATTCTACCAATTTGGCGATTCTTTTTTGGTAAGCATCACTATAAACACTGCGGTCTCGCTTCATTTTAAAGAGTTGTTTATCAAAAACGGTATAACTCAAAACCTGACCATTTTTTTGGAGAATCGTATCTGTTTTACCGCGTTCTGATGATTTTTCAGAAGATTTATTTTGGCAAGAAACCAAAAATGAAAGAAGGATTACAAAAGATAAAAAGGCTTTCATTTTTTCTTTTAAAGGTAAGAAAAATCTAGATTTCAGTTTTATGTTTTTATGAGTTTATTTCAAATTAGATTATTTTACGGCACAATCTTTCTTTACAAGAGAAAATCAATCTTACCATAACTAAGATGTCGCGGAGCATTCTATGTTTACGAAGAGTATTGACTAAACATATAAATAAATTTTTCATTATCTATTTCAAAAAAGACATTTGATTTATTCTGAATTTCAATTATTTGAGGAATATCTAACGTATATGTTAAAAACACGTTTTCATCATCTTTATTTGGGTTGATAATATTCTTTAATTCACTTATACTTATTTCTGAAACATTATATTCAGCAACAAACTCTATGTTGTATGTTTTTTTAGAATTTTTTTTATCCCTTCTATAAACTTCTATTGTTTTTTGTGTTTTCATTAATTTTTATAGTACTAATAATGGTGCAATAGTTCCGTGACAATACAGTTCAATTTATCAAAAGCACGCAAATTTTCACATCATCACATCATCACATCATCACTACTTCCCGATACAGAACTTAGAAAAAATATTCCCCAATACTTCATCATTGGTAAATTCCCCAGAGATTTCACCCAGATGTTCCAGAGCATTTCTAAGTTCGTACGCTAATAATTCAGTGGAAATTTGATGGGTAATGGCTTCTTTTACCTTATAAACAGCGTCAATAGATTTTTGAAGAGATTCGTAGTGTCTTTGGTTGGTAATCACCACGTTGCTTTCAGATTTTAGGTTTTCTACATAGGTAGAAAGTTCATCTTTTAAATCCTGAAGGTGTATATTTTCCTTAGCCGAAATTTGTAACAACTCATGCGAAGGAATTTCAGATTGAAGGATTTGGGCAATGTTTTGCGCTTTTTCTTCAGCCTGTTCTACTTCATCAATTTTGGTAAGACAAATAATGATTTTCAAATCTTCTCTTGCCAATTCTTGTAGCATCGCAAGGTCGTCTTTTAAATTGGTAGTCGCAACATCAATCAAATACACCAAAACATCAGCTTGAGCCACTTTTTCTTTGGCTTTTACCACGCCTATCGCTTCTATAGCATCTTCCGTTTCACGCAAACCTGCGGTATCAATGAGTCGAAAAGCATTTCCTTTGATGTGCAAAACCTCTTCTATCGTATCACGCGTAGTTCCAGCAATATCAGAAACGATGGCTCTTTCTTCTTTTAAAAGGGCATTCAGTAAAGTAGATTTTCCAGCATTTGGCTTTCCGATGATGGCTACTGCTACTCCACTTTTAATGGCATTTCCGTATTGGAAACTGTCAATCAAAGATTTCAGTTTGCTTTCTATTTTTTGAAGCAGTTGTACCAATGCAGTTCTATCTGCAAATTCCACATCTTCCTCGGCAAAATCCAATTCTAATTCAATGAGTGAAACAAAATTGAGCAAGTCATTTCTCAACACAGAAATCTCCTGAGAAATGCCACCTTTCAGTTGTTGAAGGGCCACTTTTCTGGAAGCTTCATTTTCCGAAGCAATAAGGTCGGCAATAGATTCGGCTTGACTGAGGTCTATTCTACCGTTCATAAAAGCACGCATGGTAAACTCCCCTGCTTTTGCCATTCTTGCACCATTTTTAATCAAGACTTCTAATATTCTTTTGCCAATATGTGGAGAACCATGAAAAGAAATTTCCACAGAATTTTCGGTAGTGAAAGATTTGGGAGCCAAAAAGATAGAAACCATTACTTCATCTATGACTTCATCTCCATCTTTAATGAAACCATAATGTACCGTATGAGATTTCTGTTGGGTAAGTGCTTTTCCGTCAAAGCATTTTTCACAGATTTCTATGGCTTGTTCTCCAGAAACTCTAATAATTCCTATCGCTCCAATTCCATTGGCAGTGGCGAGTGCACAAATAGTGTCTTGATTCATGCCACAAAGGTAGTAAAACTTAAAATGCTTTCAAAAAAAGCCTAAAAAGCTTCTTTCTATCTATTAAAAAGACATTTTAAATCTTAATATAAATTTTCTTTTTATCTAAAAGATAACCAACACTCCAGCACAAAAGCATGTACACAAAAGAGAATAAAAACGCCCCAAAATAAGCTCCAAAAGGGGTAAATAAGTTCTCATAAATCCAAGTATAAGAAGCTTGTCCTGCGATAGGAACTCTCCACATGAGCGGAACGATGAGTTCAGAAAGCAAATAAATCGCCAAGGTATTTTTGCCAAAGACTTCAAAGAAATAAACGCCTTTTTTCTGTTGAACAAAATCAGTGTAATAAACAATCAAAGCCAAAATAGAAACCGACAAACCAATGGTGAGCAATACGTAAGAACTCGTCCATAGTTTTTTGTTTATAGCGAAGCCATAATTCCAAAGAAAACCACCTGCAATCAAGATAAATCCTACCAAAAGCAATTGGGCAATACCTTCATAACTTCTGCCTTTTTCTTGAATAAATTTACCCGCGAAATAACCTGCAAATACATTTACCAAACCTGGGAAAGTGCTCAAAAATCCTTCTGGGTCAAAGGCAAAACCTTCGCCATGATAGAGATGACTTTCGCCAAACAATTGTAAATCCAAGTCCAGAACAGGATTGTGTTGCATATCATAAGGTCCATATCCTATAAAAATAAACCAATACGCCAACAAAATAAAGGCACTGAGATACAAAGAAAACTTTGGTTTGAAATAATACAAGACCAAAGAAGCCATACCATAGCATAGTGCAATTCTCTGCAATACCCCTAGAAATCGAGTCTCTACAAAAGGGAAACTTTTGATGTTAAAATCTGCATCTACATTGTAAAACGGAAACCAATACATAAGATAACCTAACAGAAATATAATAAATGTTCTTTTGAAAATCTTCGTCAAGACTTGCTGTTGAGCCATTTTTTTCCATTTATCCATCACAAAACTCATAGAGTTTCCTACGGCAAAAAGAAAGGCAGGAAAAACCAAATCTGTTGGCGTAAAACCATTCCACTGTGCATGAAGCAACGGCGCAAAAGTAGTTCCCCAGTTCCCTGAAGTATTCACGATAATCATAAAACACACCGTCATCCCACGGAAGACATCTAAGGCTAAAGAACGATTACTCAACTGCATAATTTTATTTTTTTATATAGGTTTTAGTTATTTTTGGTGATTAGTAATTTGTAATTGGTAATTGGTATTTAGTATTTAGAATTTCATATCTCATACTTCATACTTCACATTTCATATTTCATACTTCATATTTGGTTTGAGGTAATTGATATTTGGAATTTCATATCTCATACTTCATACTTCATACTTCATATTTGGTTTGAGGCAATTGGTATTAGATATTTTATATTCAAATGAATAATGTGTTATTTTTTCCATTTTTACAACTTCACAACTTCACAACTCTACGACTTTACAATTTCACAACTTCACGACTTTACAACTTTACAACCTCACCATTATCTCATTACCTAATTATCTAATTCTAAACGATACTTCTCCCACAATCTCTTAGAAATCTCCAGCGTATTTCCTTTTGGTGTGGATGGATAAGGATTTTGTGCTTCCGACCAATCCCATGAAAACTGATTCACTCTTTCTAAAATCAATTTCTCATCTGCATTTCTGCCCTGTTCTACAGCAAAAATTGCCTCGTCTATAAAGATTTTCCAGCGACCGCCATAATAATCTTTCATGAGTCCAGCAACAGAACGATTGGCGTAATCATTAAGATCTCTGCCTTTTTCTCCCCAAACGCTGATGATTTTTCGGGCATCTCTTTCATAGTAGGCTTTTTCTTGTTCTATATCGGTCATAGTTGTAGCATCGGCAATCCATTTTCCTACTAAATAATTAGGATTAGAAGCAAGAAGTTCATCAATATCATGAATAATTTGAAGCATTTCTGCTCCTGTTTTTTTCATTTTAGCGACGTCCTGTTGACGATAAGCTTGTGTAAATTGGTCTCTAACTTGATAAAAGTAATTTCCCAAAACTTGTTTGCCAACTGCAGTCAAATCGTCTCTATATTCATCAGTATTGGCTTCTGCGTCAATCAAATGCTTCCATGCGGCAGCAAGGTCGCGGTTATCATAAGCAATCTCTGGATTTACCGTCCAATTATAAGCTTTTTCAAAGACAGGTTTAGAGTGCGTTAAATCACCTTTTCCTACATCAGAATTTTGGACATATACTTTCTCTGAAAGAATTTCCCAAGCTTTTTCAGCATCTGCATTTTCTTTGCCTACTCTGCTTTTGGCATAGGTTTTTACAAAATCTTTCATGCGATGACCTTTTTGCCAAACTTTATCCAAGATAAATTCATACATCACGGGATTATCTCCGAATCCTTCCAATGTTGCGCCAATTCCCCATAGATTTTTGCCTCCATTCTGCAATACATGTTCTATTTTTTCATCTGCATCTTTTAGATTTCCATGCAAAGTGGTATTACCCCCGAAATTCCCTAGGTAAGACCAAATGTAAGGCTGACCGAAAAAAGAATCGGTGCGTTTCCAAACTTCGGTATGGTCACAGAAATAATCCAGCATCATCAATTGATCTTGTGGAACGGCTTGCAAATAAGCTTTAATGCGTTCATTCGTCCATGTATTTTGCATGTAATAGAAAATCCAACCCATCTGCAACCATTTCGCTTTCGGGTCTACATGTGTGAGAGATTCATAAATATGTTGAGAAACTTTCGCCAAATATTCTGGTTCCCAGCTTGGTGGGGTAACTTCATTAAAAGGGTCTATGCCGTAAATATGGTCGGTGCCAAATTCCTTGGTCTGTTCTTTCAAAAAGGCTTCTTGAATTTGTAGAAATAAAGGATCAAAAGAATCTAAAAAATAACTCTGATATGCTTCGCTGAAATTACCCCATTCTCCAAGGGAAGTGATTTTGGCATGAGGATATTTTTTTAACAATGCTTTAGGAACGTGCCCCGCAAAAGCAGGCAAAACAGGTTTCATGTTAAAAGCTCTCGCTCTTGCTAAAATTTTCTTTTGCAGTTCGGCTTGACCATCAATCCAAGACATCGGAAGAGGGCCTTCCCAATGGTCGATATTCGCCATTCTGTGCCAAGGCAAATATGCAGGCCCAGTAAAGAAACTTCTAATTTCTTCATCGCTTAAACCAAATTGTTTCCACACGTTGAGCCAAATTTTTTCTTGCCCCGTAATCGCCAAAGGAAGATTCACGCCATTCAGCGCCATCCAATCGATAAAACGCTCCCAATCGTGCCATTTCCACCAAGGCATGGTATACCCGAAAGTACAGTAATTCAAGAAAAAACGATGTGGAACTCTTGCCTCATTGCGTATTTTACCTTTAAAAACAGGCATTTTTGCTGGAACTTTCACCACATTATCTGCATACCAAGAAACGGAAACATGACCATACGTTCTGAGGTATTCATTAAAACCTACCGCCATTGCATTGGCATTATTGGCAGAAATATGCAGTTTCCCTTTCTTGAATTCCAGCTCGTAATAATCTGGGGAAGTCTTACTTTTTTCTTGATGAAAGACTATTTTTTCGGCATAAGCAGGAGCAATTCTCTGCACCAAACCTTTAGCCACATCAACATCAGAAGATTGAGCCAGTAAAAACAGAGAGAAAAACGTAAAGAATAGTGCGTTCAGTTTTGCCATAGTCTACAATTAGGAGGATAAAGATAAAAAATTATTGTCTCAAAAAGATAATTTGTAAAAGAAGATTTTTATCATCCCGATTTCAACCACTTACTACACTTTTCTGATGCTACATGAAATGCTTTAAATGCTTAACATTGAAAAAGCAAATGACTATGGAGCGTGTTCTAGATATTGCCTTTTAATGTTTTGTTGCTTCAATATTTCAGAGATAAATGGTTGTATTTCTTGGTTGATTTCAGCCTCGGTATAATCATTGGCATGAGGAGATTTTAAAAGCTGTAACCATGGTTTTTTATCAAATTCAGGGGTTCCAAAAATAATCACGGGTGTACCTTTAGCCAAGGCTACAGTCCCTTTTTTGTTCAAAATCCATTCATCTGCCCAATTGTACATAAAGTAGGCATCTTCTTCCAACAAACGAACACAAGAGTGTGAAGCATGATGCCCCGGCAAATCATACTGATGCCAACCAATTCCCAAATAATTATACAAATTAAAGTTCCATCTCAGTTTCCAATCAGAATTCACGGTACTGATGGCGACTTCCTTCTTCCAATTGGTAAAGGTAAGTCCCATTTTGGTAGGCGTTTCTTTTTTGCCCATACTGGTAGGTCCCCACTTGATGAGATTCCCGTTTTCATACATGGCATAGGCATGAATGGCATAACTGAAAATCGCCAATTTCTGAATGTTTTTAGCCGCAGAAACGTTTTTAGGAAACGGACTGTACACTGTAAAATCTTTCTCCACAACATCGGGAATTACTAAGGTATCAGCTCTCCATTTGTTTTTATAATCCAAACGATTGATGGCTAAAATAGCATGCAACTCTTCCTGAGAATACTTTTTCTCTAAAGTTTTAAAGTCTTTATTTTTATTTTTAACCACAAAAGCATGATACTTTATTTCTTTTTTCACCACCGTATCTTTTTGGACGGTATCTGTTTTCTGTTGGTGCTGAATCGTATCATAATGCACCTCCTCTGCTCCAGCGCTTTTATTGCACTGAACCAACAAGAACACACCGATAAGATAGATAAAACTTCTAAAACAGTTCATGCTATTAAGATTAAAGACCAATATAATTTTTATTTTATTGATACCCTAAATTTACGAAAGAAATAGCAGATTTTCAAGGATTTGTATGAAATATTTATTATTACTACTCCCGGTGCCTGAGCATTCTAAGATAAAAACAAGATTTTAGTTAAAAAGTTTTACAAAATTTTGTTTTCTTTTAGATACGGCAAAAATTCTTAGCACAATTTTACTTGCTACAGCGTTTATTACAGATA
>Ga0114982_1000003_pt1 | contig 170528 bp, 158 predicted proteins | sample Shrwel_input2_FT_FD_87183 | JGI IMG/M metagenome (GOLD analysis project Ga0114982, IMG submission 87183) | Subsurface microbial communities from deep shales in Ohio, USA - Utica-3 well 1 S input2 FT | ecosystem: Environmental > Aquatic > Deep subsurface > Shale gas/oil reservoir > Produced... | reverse complement strand
GTCATATGCAATCGCCGAGTTTTAGTTGGTATTATCGTTTCTAAATCATAGCGATTTCGTAATTTTGATAAAAATAAATTTTATGGAACTATCAAACATAGAACCGCAAATCATTTGGAAAAATTTCTCTAAACTGAATGCCGTTCCCAGACCTTCTAAAAAAGAAGAAAAAGTAATCGCTTTTATCAAAGAATTCGGTGAAAATTTAGGTTTAGAAACCACAGTTGATGAAGTAGGAAATGTCATAATTAAAAAACCTGCCACAGCAGGAATGGAAAACCGCAAATCTATTGTGATGCAATCTCACCTGGATATGGTTTGCCAGAAAAACAACGATGTAAATTTCGATTTTGAAACTCAGGGAATTCAGATGGAAGTTGATGGAGACTGGGTAAAAGCAAAAGGAACAACTTTGGGTGCAGATAACGGTTTGGGAGTTGCGACAATCATGTCGATTCTTGAAAGTTCAGATATTCCGCATCCTGATCTGGAAGCTCTTTTTACAATTGACGAAGAAACGGGAATGACGGGAGCTTTAGGCTTAAAACCCGGACAATTAACCGGACAGATTCTTTTAAATCTTGATACGGAAGAAGATGATGAAATCGACATTGGATGTGCCGGTGGAATTGATGTAACCGTAAGTCAAAATTATCCTACAGAAGCTACGAAAGGACAAATTTTACGAATTGAAGTAAAAGGTTTACAAGGAGGACACTCAGGAATGGATATTCATAAAGGTTTCGGAAATGCCAATATTATTTTAGGCAGAATTCTTTACAAGGCTTTGGAAAATCAAAACGTTCAGTTGATTTCAATTGATGGAGGAAGTTTGAGAAATGCAATTCCAAGAGAAGCTGTCGCTTTAATTTCTGTAAGAAATGCAAACGAGTTTATTGAGACTGTAATAGGAGGCATTAAAAAAGAAATTTTAGAAGAGTTTGCTTCTCTTGAAGCCGGACTTCAGATTAACATCGAAAATTCTACAACATCTGAGAAAGCTCTTTCCGAAGAAGATTCAAAGAAGATTGTTTTGGTTCTTAAATCTCTTCACAACGGCGTTTACAGAATGAGTCCGGATGTTCAGGATTTGGTAGAATCGTCTAATAATGTTGCAAGAGTAGAATTAAAAGATGGTGGCTTGAAAATCTTAAACCTTTCAAGATCATCTGTAGATTCATCCAAAGATTCTGTTGCCGAACAGTTAAAATCGGTTTCAGAACTGGCAGGAATGAATGTAGAATTCAGCGGTTCTTATCCCGGTTGGAAACCAAAACCAGGTTCTGAAATCGTTCAGCTGATGGAGAAAATTTACACTGAAAAATTTGCAGAAAAACCACACGTAGTTGCCTGTCATGCAGGTTTGGAATGCGGAATCATCGGAGCAAATTATCCTGAGATGGAAATGGTAAGTTACGGACCTACGATTCGTGGAGCGCATTCTCCTGACGAAAAAGCAAACATTTCTTCCACACAAAAATTCTGGGCTTTCACTAAAGATATTTTAGCGAATATTCCTTTGAAATAAAATTTTAAAATATAATTTGAATCTCCAAAGTCATTTGATTTTGGAGATTTTTAGTTTTAGGAAAAAAAATACAAAATAGTAATGTAGATTAAAAAACTCCCAAAGAAAATCTTCAGGAGTTTTTTATATTATTTAAATAAAATTTCTAAGGATAGGGAGCAATTTCCACTTCAAGACCTTCCATTTCTTCTGCAATGTGAAGCTGACAACCCAATCTGCTGTTTTCTTTCACATGGAAAGCTTCACCAAGCATCGCATCTTCTTCATCTCCCATTGTTTCCAATCCCGGATCGCTGATTACGTAAACCTGACAAGAAGCGCACATAGCCATTCCGCCGCAAACCCCGATTGTTCCTTCTTCTGCCAATTCGTAAGAACGGATGATTTCCATTAAATTCATGGACATATCTGTTGGAGCAACAATATCATGAGTTACACCTTCTCTATCGGTTATTTTTATATTTATATCGCTCATTTTGGTGATAATTGATGGTTGATAGTTGATGGTTTCTGCATTACTAACAACTGATAACCAACAACTGACAACTAAATAATAATTAATCTATTTTCTTCACAACTGCTTTTTCAGCTTCTTTACGGCTTCCGTCGAAACCATCTACTCCACTTACAGTTGTATATTTTAGGACGAATTTTTTACCCGGATTTAATCTGTTATAAACACTTTGACACATTAAAGTTGCCTCGTGGAAACCGCAAAGAATCAGTTTTAATTTTCCAGGATATGTATTTATATCTCCGATTGCGTAGATACCATCTATATTTGTCTGATAATCTAAAGAATTATTAACTACAATTGCATTTTTCTCGATATTCAATCCCCAATTTCCGATCTCTCCTAATTTTGGAGTTAATCCGAAAAGCGGAATAAAATAATCTGTTTCAATATCGTAAGCTTCCTGTCCGTCAACGGCAACAGTAATTGCTTCTACTTTACCGTCACCTTTTATTGCAGTAACTTCTGCCGGAGTAATTAGTTTAATTTTACCCTGATTTTTCAGATCCTGCACTTTTTCTACAGAATCCAAAGCTCCACGGAATTCATTTCTTCTGTGGATTAAAGTAACTTCGCTTGCAACATTCGACAAGAAAACGCTCCAGTCTAAAGCAGAATCTCCACCACCGGCAATTACCACTTTTTTATTTCTGAAATGTTCCGGCTCTTTTACGAAATATTCAAGACCTTTTTCTTCATAATCTGCAATATTTTCCATTGTCGGTTTTCTTGGCTCAAAAGTTCCCAAACCACCTGCAATTGCAATTGCTTTGCATCGGTGTACAGTTCCTTTATTGGTAATAACTTCAAACCATTCTTCGTCTACTTTTGTATAAGAAACAGCCGTTTCTCCCAATGTAAAACCTGGCTGAAACTGCTTAATCTGCTCCATTAAATTATCTACCAATTCACCTGCATTTACAGATGGATAACCAGGAATATCGAAAATAGGTTTCTTAGGGTACAACTCTGCCAATTGACCTCCCGGTTGTGGAAGTGCATCAATGATATGGCATTTCATTTTTAGCAAACCTGCTTCAAAAACAGCAAAAAGTCCTGTTGGTCCCGCTCCAATAATCAATATGTCTGTCGTTATCATAATATTCAGATAATTTAATTGTATGTAACTGCAAATTTACTAATTTTAATGCGAAGCATATTTATTGAGATTAAATAAAAAACTGAGATTTATCAAATCTCGTACGTACAAAACCTGCTTTTTATTTGGCAGTGTTTTTGTAAAATTTATATTATGAAAAAATTATTTTATATTACGACATTATTTGTTTTCATTTTTGGCAAGAGCCAGATTACAAATATCAATGACGGAGAATCTTTATCACTTAGAATTCATTACGGCTTTTTAACGGCAGGATCTGCCAATCTTACTGCAAAAAAAACAAATTACAAAGGCGTTCCTCATCTTTATGTGAAAGGAACAGGACAAACATCTGGTGCAGTGAAAGCATTTTTTAAAGTTGAAGACTTATATGAAAGTTACATTGATATGCAGACAGAACTTCCCAGTTACTATGTAAGAAATGTAAAAGAAGGAAGCTATACACAACATTTGCACACCACTTTCAACCATGACAACAATACTTTAATTTTAACCGATAAAAAGAATCCTGCAAATGGTTCTAAAACTATAAAATCTGTAAAAGGTGTTCAGGATATGCTTTCATGCTTCTATTTTCTGAGAAGTAAAACTCCTGCAGAACTAAGAACGGGTACAGTTTTTAACATGAATGTCTGGATTGATGACGAAATGTTTCCGTTTCAGTTAAAAGTGGTGGGAACAGAAAATTTAAAAACAAAATTCGGGACGATTAATGCTTTGAAGATCATTCCTTCTGTGAAAAGCGGAAGAGTTTTTAAAGAAAAAGAAGGAGTTACGATGTGGGTTTCTAATGACGCAAATCATATCCCATTGTTACTGAAAGCAGAATTAGCAGTAGGATCTTTAAAAGCAAGTATTGACAGCTATAAAAACGTAAAGTATCCTTTGAAGTTTATTAAATAAATTAATCACAAAAATTGAAAATAATAAGAGCGATTTCTTGACAGAAATCGCTCTTATTAAATATTAAGGTTAATTATAGGATGTTTATTTTAAGTAATCATGAATATTAATTAAAAATTCAGAACATCTGAATTTTCCTGTATCGGTCACAGAGCTTGAAAGCTCTGCGACTATACTAAGGGTTATAACAATTGTGTTTTTTAGAATCGTTTCCGAATTTTTTTTTCTGAGTTTAAGTATAATTTACAGAGCCTATCGACTCTGTAAAATACTTTGGCTTTTTATCATTTGTGTTTCTACCTCCCCAAACCAAAAAATATTGGTTCCGATACTAATCTATATTTTTGTAAAGATGATTAGTGACATTTATCTTGAGACAAAAATACGAACATCACAATATACAAATCCAGCAAAGCTTATCGATAAATGTCGATTATATTGTAGATATTTATCTACAAAATCATATTTAAAAGTGTTAGGAATTATAATTTAATGGCAAATATTACAACAGCGATTTCTAACAGAGATCACTGTTGTAATATTAAGTTAGTTGTTGAATGTTTTAGATTGATAAAAGATTCAGAATGTCTGAATTTTTCTGTATCGATCACAGAGTCTGCAAGCTTTGCGATTATACTAAAGGATAGAATAATTGTTAGAATTGTGTTAGAATCGTTTCTGAATTTTTCTCAAGATTAAGAATAAGTATTATTTACAGAGCCTTTCGACTCTGCAAAAAATACTTATGTTTTTTCATTTGTGTTTTTACCTCCCCAACCAAAAATTCTTGGTTTCGATACTAATCTATTTTGAACGATGATTAGTAACATTTTCTTGAGACAAAAGTAGTGACATCGTGATATATAAAACCAACAAATCATCTCGATAGATATCGAATCAGCTGTAGATATTTATCGACAAAATGATTTGAAAAGCTTAGAATTTAAATGAAATATTCGCAGGAACTATTTCCTGACAGAGCCGCTTTTCTAAATATTGAAATTTTTTATGGAGCTTTCTGATCTGATAGAAATTCAAAAAAATTGAATTCCTTGTATCAATCACAGAGCTGGGAAGCTCTGCGATTATACTAAAGGTTGTAATAATTGTGTTTTTAGAATCATTTTCGAGTTTTCTTAAATATTGTTTACAGAGCCTTTCAACTCTACAAACAATACTTTAGATTTTTTCATCATTTGTATTTTCACCTCCCCAAGTCAAAAATCTTGGTTTGTTACCAATCTATATTCGGAACAATGATTAGTAATATTTTCTTGAGGCAAAAGTAGTAACATATTAATATAAAACGCAGCAAATCACATCGATAAATGTCGAATATTCTATAGATACTTATCTACAACTTATGATAAAGATGATTAAAAAAATAAAATTTATAAGAGAGTATTTTCGTAATAATTATTGATGATTTTTCACCAATTCAACAAGTTCTACAATATTATCAATCTTTAATTTATCAAATATCCGCTTTTTAATGGTACTTACTGTGTTTTGTTTAAGATCCAGAATATTTGCGATTTCGAGGTTTCCGTGACCTTTGCTGTAAAGTTCCGCAATTTGTAATTCTCTTTCGGTAAGACCAAACAATGGATTGATAACTTTACGATCTCGTAGAGAATTCATCAACAAAGCCTGTGTAGCGGGAGAAATATATTCTCCATCTTCTTTCATTTTTATAATTGCTTTCTTGATTTCTTCTTCCTCACTTAGCTTGCTTAAAAAACCATTTGCACCTGCATTGATGTATTTAAGAGCGTGCATATTTTCGTCTATTCCTGTAAATACCAGAATTTTTGTTTCAGGATTTATTTTTCTTATTTCAGGTATTAAACTCAAACTATTACCGTCCGGAAAATGAGCATCAATAATCACTATATCTATGGGATTTGCTTTTATCAACTCCAATGTCTTCTGTAAATTCGGAGCCTGTAGAACTACAGTGTCAAACGGCAAATCTTCCAACAGAAAAGCGATTCCCTGTCGTATTAAGCTATGATCATCTGCAAGAAGAAAATTTATTGATGTATTCTCAATATAACTCATTTATTCAACTTTAAATTAAGAGAAAAAGATACGGTAGTTCCTTCATTTAACTCGCTATCGACAGAAATATTGCCTGAATATAATTCGACAAGCTCTTTACACAAACTCAATCCTAGACCAGCACCAAGATTTTCTACCTCATCGGAAATAATTCCCTGGTAATAAGGTTCAAATATTTTTTCTAAATCAGATTTTGAAATTCCTACTCCAGAATCCGTAATCTGCGTTTTTAGAACAACAGTATTTTCATCTACAGCCTCTGCAGAAGTCTTTACTGTAATTTCACCATTCTCTGTAAATTTATTGGCATTTCCAAGAATATTCATAAAAAGCTGATTGATTTTTGTATTGTCTGAATATACAACAATATTCGGATCAATGTTTTTATGGATGATAAATTTATTATTTCTCGTCTGAATATAAGGCTCTATAGAAGTTAAAATAGATTCTATTTCGTTATTCAGATTAAAACTCACAGGAATCAGTTTATTTTCAACCTGCTGATTTTTAGTATATTCCAAAATCTGATTTGCCTGCATCAAAAGTGTATTATTAGTAAAACTTATAGATTTTAAATACTCTTTAATGCTTTCGTCTGTTGTTTTCTTATTAATCCTATTGATGAAAATACCAATAATTTTCAAAGGAGACCTCAATTCGTGGCTCAACATTCCCAGAATTCTGTTTTTGAAATTCAGATTCTCTTTAATCTGAAGATTAGCAGCATTTAGTCTTCTCTCATAAATAAATGCAATTCTTGTAAAATACATGATTAATATAGAAACAATAAACATCAAAATCATTAATCCTATGACCAGATCTTTTCTGATTTTATTACTTTTAGAATTTTGCGCAGCATACTCTTTTTCAAGATCCGTTTTAGAATCTTTTACTGCAGATTCATACACTCGCATTAGTTCGTTACTGTAAACCAATAATGAATTGAATGTAGAAAAGAGCTTCACACTCTCGTTTCTCCCGTTATCTTTATTCTTGTTTACATTTACCCGTATTTTTTGAACTTCTTTTGTGTAATGCTTATTGATGGAGTTTACAATACTGTCAACTTCACCTTTTACCGTAGGAATATCTAATATTTTCCCGCCTTTTACCGTTACTACCACACTGTCTTTCCTTACGTTTTCCTTTCCTGATATTGCATCACCGATACGACCAAACAAACCCTTCTTTTTTACGGTATCAGAATATGTTTTGGTTTGTACCTCAAATTTATCGAAATTATAATTGTAGTTGTACGTTTTAAGTTTCGGCAGAGCTTCGGGGATTCTTAGATTTGCATTTGTAGAAAACTGATAGGTAGAATCTGTAAGCAATTTTAGATTTTTTGTTTCGCCTACATTCTTTTTGTGAGATACTAAAATAGTTTTTACTCTCGGATTTTGAAATTTAAAATTATTAATGCTGTCAAGATTTTTTGTTAGTTTATTAACAGCAGTAAAATAAGATTTTAAATACTGATCGTCTCGGCTGGTAACATATTCCTGAAAATAATTTTGTGCATTATTAAGCTCTTTTCGGGAATCATCCGTGAGGTTCTCCAATTGGTGAACTTCATTTAATTGTTTTTCAATGAAGTTTAAATTCTTATTATTAACAAATTCATTGTAAAAAAAACCTGCTATTATGCATTGTATTAAAAGAATGCAAATAATAAAAGAATATTGTACAATTTTTCTCAATCTAAAACTCATCGACTTTTTAACCATTTTGCGTGTATTTAGTGTATAAATTTAATAAAAATTCCCGTAAAAATGATTTTTACAGGAATTCTATTTATTTAATTATAATCGTTTATAATGTTTTAAACTGTTCTAATGTTCTTTTATCATTCTCGAAGAACATTCTGATGTCACTCATTTGATAAAGCAGCATTGTAATTCTCTCAATTCCCATTCCGAAAGCATAACCAGAATATTTTTCAGAATCTATATTTACATTCTTCAAAACAGCAGGATCTACCATACCACAACCCATAATCTCCAACCAACCTGTTCCTTTTGTAATTCTGTAATCTGTCTCGGAGTTTAATCCCCAATACACATCAATTTCTGCGCTTGGCTCAGTAAAAGGAAAATACGAAGGTCTCATCCTGATTTTAGATTTCCCGAAAAGCTCGGTGGTAAAAAACTGAATCGTCTGCTTCAAATCTGCAAAACTTACCTTTTCATCAATATATAAACCTTCAATCTGATGGAAAATACAGTGTGAACGAGAAGAAACTGCCTCATTTCTGAAAACTCTTCCTGGAGATAAAATTCTGATTGGCGGCTGATTCTCTTCCATATAACGAATCTGAACCGAAGAAGTATGCGTTCTCAAAAGAATATCAGGATTTTGCTCAATAAAAAAAGTATCCTGCATATCTCTTGCCGGATGATATTCGGGTAAATTAAGCGCAGTGAAATTATGCCAGTCATCTTCAATCTCCGGTCCGTCTGCTACAGCAAAACCTATTGATTTAAAGATCTCTATAATTCTGTTTTTCACCAAATTAATAGGATGTCTGGAACCTAAATCTAAAGGGAAAGCCGGTCTCGTAAGATCTTCTTTTTCCAAAACAACAGAAGATTCGGAAGCATTTTTAAAATCTTCCAACTTTGCCAATATAGCTTGCTTCAAAGAATTAACTTTCTGCCCGAATTCTTTTTTCTGATCGTTGGGAACTGTTTTTAACGCATCATAAAAATCGTTTAAAACTCCTTTTTTACCATTATACTTGATTCGGAAATTCTCTATTTCATCTTTGGATGTTGCGCTGAAGTTGTTTACTTCGATGAGTAATTCTTCTATCTTTTCTGTCATTATATTAACCCTTTCAAAAATGTATCTGCAAAAATAAGGTTTTCCAACTAAAAAAGTTTTGAATTTTTCATAAAAAAACTGTCTTTTTCGGAAGACAGTTTTATATTAATTTTTAAAGTTGAAAATTTACTTCTTTTCTAAAGCTTTAATATTGATCTGAAGAGTAATTTCATCTTTTATTACCCCGTTTTCTACAGGACTTTGAAATTTCACACCAAACTCTTCTCTCATTATATCTTTTGGCTCTGTTGCAATACTTACTGTTCCTTCGTTTACGGAAACATTTGCTTTAAATTGCACAGGTTTTGTAATTCCTTTGATAGTTAAATTTCCATCAAGAATTGTGTTGTAATCACCTTCAGCAGATAGAGTTACCTTTGTAATTTCATAAGAAGAAGTCGGGAATTTTTCAGTTTCAAAAAAATCTCCACTTTTAAGATGACCATTTAGTTTAGATAATTGCTCTGCATCTTCTTTTAAATCTACTGAAGTAAGAGAATTCATATCTGCAACAAATTTTCCACTTTCCAGCCTCCCATCTTTTACAGTTACGTCTCCGCTTTCAAAGGTAATCGTTCCAAAATGACCTGTGTTTTCAGACTTAAAAACTTTGTAACCCTTCCACTCCACTTTGCTGTTGAGCGTATCAATTACATATTTGTCACCTTCTTTTGTCGTTGTAACTTCACTACTTTCACTTGTTACAGGTTTTTCTTTTTGACAAGACACCACTATTGCTGCAAAAAGTACGGGAACAGCAAATGAGAACAATTTTCTTTTCATATTGTAGAATATTATTTGTTTTAAAGCTTTACAATCGCATTTTCCGGCTTAAATATTCAGAACCAGTTTTGTGATTTTATAATAATTTTAACACTGTGCAAAATTACTAAAAATATGCCAGTCTTCTATAAAAACCATTATTTTTGCATAATGCTATTAGAGATAAACAACTTACATTTTTCACATACTAAAGACCATCCTTTATTCAGAAACTTCAGCCTTACATTGGATGAGGGAAAAATCATTGCTTTGGCAGGAGAAAGCGGTTGCGGAAAATCTACACTTCTGAGTCTTATCTATGGACTTCTGAATTGGGAAGAAGGCGAAATCATCTTCGAAGGCAATAAACTTTTGGGACCAAAAGGAAACCTGGTTCCCGGAGAAGCAGAGATGAAATTTGTAGCTCAGAATTTTGATCTGATGCCTTATGCGACCGTAGCAGAAAATGTAGGAAAATTTCTTTCAAATATTAATTTAGCAAAGAAAAAAGAAACCATTAATGAACTTTTGGAAGTGGTAGGATTATCAGAATTTGCCAACGTTCTGCCGAAAAATCTGAGTGGCGGACAACAGCAAAGAGTTGCCATTGCAAGAGCGCTTTCAGTTTTACCAAAATTACTTTTGCTGGATGAGCCTTTCAGCCATCTTGATTTTGCCAGAAAAATTGAACTTCGGGAAAAACTTTTCAGGTATGTAAAAGAAAAAAATATCTCACTCATTATTTCTACGCACGAACTTCAGGATATTATTCCATGGCTGGATCAAATTGTAATTTTACAAAACGGAAGACTAATTCAGAATGACAGTCCCGAAGAAACGTATCAAAATCCTTATAATATATATGTTGCAAAACTTTTTGGGGAAGTCAATATCTTTACAGAAACTGAAATGAAAGATTTTGAAATTCTACGTTTTGCATATTATCCGCAGCAGATAAAAATTTCAGAAAATGGCTTTGAAGCAAAAGTTCTGGAAAGCAGATTTGCAGGAAATCATTACTGGAATAAAATAATCTCAAAAAATAAAGAACTCATCATTCATACTAATGAAAAAATACAAGGTTTTGTAAGAATATCTCTAGACAGTTAACAATTATTTATTACTCTCAATGTTAGTTTGTGGATAAATTAGAAAGATTTAGTTAGCTGATTTACAGTTATTTTAATAAATTTGGTATAACTAAAAAAACATAAGGAAAATTTTTGGTTCAATTCTCTTCCTACTAGCAAACTGAAATTAGCATTTCTCCTGCAATAAAAGTTTTTGGAAGATTACACTGTTCAATCTTTTCCTTTTTCTATAAAAAAATGCGCCCATTTAGGAGCGCATTTTATATTTCTACAAGAGAATTATTAAGCTTTCTTTACAAATTCAGATTTCAAAGCCATAGAACCAAAACCATCAATTTTACAGTCAATATTGTGATCGCTTTCTGGTCTTAGTCTGATATTTTTCACTTTAGTACCCGCTTTTACCGGTTTCGGAGCACCTTTTACAGGCAGATCTTTTACAACAACTACAGAATCTCCATCATGTAATTCGTTTCCGTTGGCATCTAAAATTTTTCCCGCATTATCGATTTCTGAAGCAGTTTCCTCAGGATTCCATTCGTGGAAACACTGCGAACAAACCATCATATTATCACTTGGATAAGTAAATTCCGAACCGCATTTTGGGCAAACCAAAGTATCACTCATTTTATTAATTTTTTGCAAAGGTAATTTTTTTGAATTATAAGTCAGGAAAAATTAGAAAATACGTTTTATTGCAGATAAGCTAAAGTCTAGAAAAGTGAAGTTTAGTTTAAATCAAAAAAAATAAAAATGATTGTAAGTTTTTATCTTTAGTCTAATTTCTTTCATCCAATTATAAGTCACAATTATAAACTCATTACTCTCAACTTAAATTCGTATTTTTGCAAGTTCAAACAGCTTACTGCAATTATGGAATTGATACACAGAAACTTGGCAATCGGGATTCACGATGCTTTACAAGAAACTTTTTTTGAGAAAAATAAATACGCCGACAAAGTAATCGAAAGACTTTTGAAGTCACACAGAAAGTGGGGAAGCCAGGACAGAGCAGTTGTTTCAGAGATTTTCTACAACATCATCCGTTGGAAAAGACGTTTGGAATATTATATGGGCGAAAGCGTAAAGCCAGACAATGTGTACAAGCTGATTGTTGCTTACTGTCTTTACAGTAAAACCAATTACAAAAGATTTGAAGAGTTTGAAGGCATTAAAATCGCTGATATTACTACTAAATTAAAGAAAGGAACTGTTCCTACAAAATCTATAGAATATTCAATTCCGGAATGGCTAGCCGAAACTTTGGAAAAAGAGTTGGGACCTATCTGGGAAAAAGAAATGAAGGCATTAAATGAGCAGGCTCCCACCGTTTTGAGAGCAAACTCTTTGAAAACTTCTCCAAAAGAACTTATTTCTGATCTTGCAGATGATAATGTGGTCGCATATACTGTAAGAAATTATCCTGATGCAGTGCAGTTAGAAGAGAAAAAAAATGTTTTTCTTACGAGTGCTTTTAAAGACGGATTGTTTGAAGTACAAGATGCAACCTCTCAGAAAATCGGTTACTTTTTAGATGTAAAAGAAGGTCAACGCGTGGTTGATGCTTGTGCAGGTGCAGGTGGAAAAACGCTTCATCTTGCTGCATTAATGGGTAATAAAGGACAAATCATTGCTTTAGATATTTACGAATGGAAGTTGGCTGAGCTAAAACGTCGTGCAAAAAGAGCCGGAGCTCACAATATCGAAACCCGAATGATTTCTGATAACAAAGTGATCAAACGTCTTCATGAGAAAGCCGATAGATTATTGATTGATGCACCATGTTCAGGTTTGGGAGTTTTAAAAAGAAATCCGGACAGCAAATGGAAAATCGATCAGGCTTTTATCGACAGAATAAAAACAGAACAGCAACAAATTCTTCAGGATTATTCTAAAATCCTTAAAAAAGGCGGAAAAATGGTGTATGCAACGTGTTCTATTCTTCCATCTGAAAACAACGAACAGGTAGCAGAATTTCTGAAAAACAACCCTGATTTCAAATTAATAAAAGACGAAAAAATAATGCCAAGTCAAGGATATGACGGATTCTACATGGCTCTGATTGAAAGATTAGCTTAAATCTTATTTAGCATAAAATACAAAAACTACTCTATTTTTGGAGTAGTTTTTTTTATTAACTCATTCAAAACTTTACCTTTGTGAAAACCATCAAAACATCATGATCAAATCATTACTGCTCAGTTTTTTCACATTTTTATCTGTTTTACATTTTGCACAGACTTACGAAATTCAATACACAAGTTCTTATAATGGCAAAATACAGCCCAATCAAAACCCTGTCATTGTTTGGGTGAATGAAACCGAAAATTATATTTTAAATTCAAAAATAAAAGATCAGAAAAACGAATATCCGTTTGAGATCAGTAAAATAGAAAAACCTTCCAACACAATCATTTCATATGGATTTTTAAAACCTGAGGAAATTATTTCAACTTCTGACGCCGAATCAATTGGAAAACAAAGTTTTGAATTTACAGATAAAACAAAGAAAATTTTAGGATATAATTGTAAACAAGCGGTTACAAAAATCAATTCAAACACTATTGAAATTTGGTACACCAATGATCTTAACCTGAAAGGTGGACCATCTAGCCTCGGACAAAACTTAGGTTTGGTTCTGGAAATCGAGCGAAACGGAAATTCAGCAACCACCGCCACTTCTCTGAAAAAGATCAAAAAATCCGGCATTGAAAACATTATCAACAAGCCGACAACAACGACCGATCTTTTAAGCTACAAAGATTTGCTTTGGAAAAGCAGATTTACCACTTTAAAAGTTTTTGAAAACGAAATCATCAATTTTTCTGATCAATCAAAGTCAGACGAAAATATCAAGCGATTTGCCAACGGAACTATTATTCTCAAAAAAATAAAATTCCCGGAAATACCACAAGGTGAAAATATTTTTATCGAATTAAAACAACAATCCAACGGTGATGCTTATGACAGAACAGGAACTGTATTTTTTATTCCTGAAAACAAATCTCAATCTTTCTTCGACGGACTGGAAAAAGGAGTAAAAACTCTTCCTGAATACGAAAACGGGAACGGTAAACAATATTTTGGTGTTATTTCTACTGAAAATTACCAACCAACTGTAGAACTGATGAGATTTTTTACAGCATTCGGGATTAATAAATTCAATAATCTGGAACTGAAAGATAAAACCTGGCAAATAGTGAGTCCGTTTCGTCAAGACATTACAGAACTGAAACCTTCTCTTTCGGGAAAAGAAATCTGGGTAGGAACATTTATCGGGAATTACGACAAAGGAGGTCATAAAGTAAGTTTAGATATTACAATTCACAAAAGCGATCAAATTGTACATACCAACAACAAAGTAATTCCACTTTTTAATACTACAAATATTATGGAAATGGCTGGACAGGATTATGCAACGATGTTTGATAACGATAAAGGAATTCTGTTAGAATTTAATCTCGAAAAAGATCTTAAAAATGCACAGTTAAGATACATTACAACCGGACATGGAGGTTGGGAAAACGGCGACGAATTTATCCCGAAAGAAAATTCTATTTTTTTAGACGAGAAAAAGATCTTCTCTTTTACGCCTTGGAGAACAGATTGTGGTTCTTATCGACTTTACAATCCTGCTTCAGGAAATTTTCCGGACGGACTTTCTTCTTCAGATCTTAGTCGTTCAAATTGGTGTCCGGGAACAATTACCAATCCCAATTATATACAATTGGGTGATTTAAAAGCTGGAAAACATACTATTCAGGTGAAAATTCCTCAGGGAAAACCGGAAGGAACAAGTTTCAGCGCATGGAATATTTCCGGTGTTTTACTAGGTTCAGAATAAAACAAAACCTCCTTGCAATATTATTACAAGGAGGTAAAAACACAAATGATGAAAAAAAATTATTTCGAGCAACAAAGGAATGAAAAATATTTGAATTATTAATTACCATAGATCAAGATTTATAAACTTTTTTTGATTTTGTAGGTTTTATGCACATAATTCACTTGTTAAAAATATCAATCTGAAACACGACAATCGCGGTAATTAAAATTAAATTTTAATTTATTTAAATCAATTTAATGAAAAATATAAACTTTAAGTAAATTTTTGTTTTAAAATTTATATATATCCATTAATTTTGCTTTTAAATAAAAATAGAATGTGTGGAATCGTATGCTTGTTTGATGCCAAACAACAAACTGAAATATTAAGACCTCAAGTCTTGGAAATGTCTAAAAAAATTCGTCATCGTGGTCCGGACTGGAGCGGAGTCTTTCAAAATGAAAATGTTTTGTTTTCCCATGAAAGACTTGCCATTGTAGATCCTACTTCCGGAAAGCAACCTTTATTTTCTAAAGACGGAAAAATTGTTTTAGCTGTAAATGGTGAAATTTACAATCATCAAGAACTAAAAAAAGAATTTCCGGACTATGAGTTTCAAACAAAATCTGACTGCGAAGTTATTTTAGCTCTTTACCAAAAATACGGGAAAGACTTTATTGAAAAACTCAACGGAATTTTTGCTTTTGCATTATATGACATTGAAAATAATATTTATCTGATTGCCCGTGATCACATGGGAATTTGCCCTCTCTATCAAGGTTGGGACAAAAACGGAAATTATTATATCGCCTCTGAACTGAAAGCTTTGGAAGGAGTATGTAAAAAAATTGACACTTTTCTTCCGGGACATTATGTTTATAGCGCAGAAGGAAGTGAACTTCAGCAGTGGTATAAAAGAGACTGGGAAAACTATGATGCGGTGAAAGATAATGTTACCGACATTCAGGCAATCAGAAAAGGACTGGAAGATGCAGTTCACAGACAATTGATGAGCGACGTTCCTTACGGAGTTTTGCTTTCAGGCGGATTAGATTCATCTATAATTTCTGCAGTTACGGCAAAATATGCGAGACAGAGAATAGAAAGTGGCGATACTCAGGAAGCTTGGTATCCGAGATTACACAGTTTTGCGGTTGGTTTGGTAGGTTCTCCGGATTTGGCAGCAGCTAAAAAAGCGGCAGATCATATTGGTTCAGTTCACCATGAGGTTAATTTTACGGTTCAGGAAGGTCTGGATGCAATTCGTGATGTTATCTATCATTTGGAAACTTACGATGTAACAACGATCAGAGCTTCTACACCAATGTATCTTCTGGCAAGAGTCATTAAGTCGATGGGAATCAAAATGGTGCTTTCCGGTGAAGGTGCAGATGAATTATTCGGTGGATATTTGTATTTCCATAAAGCTCCGAATGCCAAAGAATTTCATAATGAAACGGTAAGAAAATTAGGTAAACTTCACCTTTATGATTGCTTGAGAGCCAACAAAGCTTTGATGAGTTGGGGAATTGAAGGAAGAGTTCCGTTTTTGGATAAAGAATTTATGGATGTTGCGATGACCGTAAATCCTCAGGATAAAATGATTAACAAAACAGAAGGTAAAATTGAAAAATGGGTTTTACGAAAAGCTTTTGAAGATCTTTTACCGGAATCTATTGCCTGGAGACAGAAAGAACAGTTCTCAGACGGAGTGGGATATTCCTGGATTGACACCTTAAAAGATGTTGCAGAAAAATATGTAACCGATGAAATGATGGCAAATGCGAAATTCAGATTCCCGTTGAATACGCCTCAAAACAAAGAAGAATACCGTTATAGAACTATTTTTGAAGAACATTTCCCAAGCGAGACTGCTGCTGCAACTGTACCTTCTGTACCTTCTGTAGCTTGCTCCACTCCTATCGCTTTAGAATGGGATGAAGCATTTAAGAAAATGAATGACCCGAGCGGAAGAGCTGTGAAAGTGCACGAAACTTCTTATTAAAATATACAAATTTATCAATCCTGTATTCTTACAGGATTTTTTATTAGATAAAATCAAGAATATTTGGATAATTTAACTAAGTATTAAACTTATTATCTAATAAATAATTATATTTGAAAAATTAAAAAAAATCTTTGCTGTAACATGAAAAGAAACATTACTATTTTATTTGCTTTACTATCTATAAGTTTTGCTTTTGGACAAGGTAAATATGGAAAATATCTTAATTCTAAAAAGCTGGCTCTTACTTATAAAAGTGTAAAACCTGCTGAGAAAGATGATTACTATCAGCAATATTATTGGTTGGTAAAAGCTGAACAGTTAAAAACGTTTCCTCATCTAAAGGATATAAAGCCTGTAGTTCTTTATAATTTTGTAAAAAAAGTAAACCCGCAAAATCCTACTAAAAAACTGGATGACAGAGGAAAAGAATTGAGAAAAACAGCAGAATTATCTTTAGATCAATACTTTAAAAATAAAAACTTCCAAAACAATCAGGTTTTACTGTACAATTTGGAAACTTATGTAGACCCTTCTCAAGGAGAATATTTCACAAAGGTAGATGCAGAAAAGATAAAAGAATTGGTTCCAAAAGAATTTTTTGGTTTTGCTTCTTTAAACAAAAAGACAATGGAAGAAACCAACTATTATCTTTGGGTAGACAAGAAAAAAGACGAATTTAAAATTGTAGACATCGTTCCGAGTGAAAAAGATAAAAAATTCTATGCTTCTCTGAAACAGTATTTACCAAAATACAAATTTGAAAGAAAGTATATGCCGACCGTAAAAAAAGGAACTAAAGCTGATAAAACAGATAAAGATTTCTTCTACATCATGCCATTCGAAAGAAATGTAGACAACATTGAATACAAAACAGATGATTTTGAAACATTCACACTAAGCCAGATAAAAAGAGAAGGCGAAGAATGGATAGGAGTAGAAAAACCTAAAAAATAAGTTAGAAAGTCTTGTGAAATCTCACAAGACTTTTTTAATTTTATATAATGCCTACAAAAACATCACCACGCCAAACCGTAAAAAAAGTTCTACCGCTCATTCTTGCCACTGCAATCTTTATGCAGATGTTAGATTCAACCATTCTCAACACTTCGCTGCCTTCCATTGCAAGAGACTTAAACGAATCCCCGCTGAATATGCAGAACGCCATCATCAGTTATGTTTTAACATTAGCTGTTTTTATGCCTGCAAGCGGATTTTTGGCAGACCGTTTCGGAACGAGAAGAGTTTTTATTTTTGCTTTAATACTTTTCAGTGCAGGTTCGGTATTTTGTGCGCTTTCCCAAAATCTTACCCATTTGGTTATTTCGAGGGTAATTCAGGGAGTCGGCGGAAGTTTAATGACACCAGTCGGAAAACTCGCACTCATCAAAACATTTGAAAGAAACGAATTGCTGAAAGCAATGAATTTTGCAATTATTCCGGCTCTTATTGGTCCCGTTTTAGGTCCTTTAGTAGGAGGTTATATGGTAGATTACCTTTCGTGGCACTGGATTTTTCTGATCAATATTCCGATTGGATTATTAGGAATTATTTTAGGCTTAAAATATATGCCCAATTACAATTCACGGGAAACAGATTTTGATCTCAAGGGATTTCTGATATTTGCTGCAGCCTCTCTCCTGCTTTCTATTTCATTAGAACTTTTCGGAGATATGCAAAATATTACTCCTGTTTTGCTTATTTTTATTTTAGGATTTCTTTTTCTGTACTATTATTATTATCATGCAAAAAGAGATGGCAATCCTATTTTTCCATTAAATCTATTTCAGGTACGTACATTTCGTGTAGGCATCGTTGGAAATCTTGCGACCAGATTAGGAATCAGCTCTGTTCCGCTATTACTTCCTCTAATGATTCAGATTGCATACAACCAATCTGCTGTCACTTCGGGCTGGATTATTGCTCCGATGGCAATCACCGCAATGTTTGGGAAATCTTCTGTGCTTAAAATTTTAAATAAATACGGATATAAAAAGACCTTGATGGTGAATACATTTATCATCGGTGTATTAATTTGCAGTCTTGCCATTCCCAACATCAATTCTTCTTTGTTCTGGTTTGTTCCTATTATTGCTGTTTTAGGTTTTTTCAATTCGATACAGTTTACTTCAATGAATACGATTTCTATTGCAGATCTTAGAAATTTTCAGACCAGCAGTGGGAATTCTTTAATCTCAGTGAATCAACAGCTTGCGATAGGGTTCGGAATAGCTTTCGGTTTAATTGTTTTAAAAATCTATGAAAACAGCCCGGAACTCATCAAACATGAAACTCACAATGCTTTCCGATATACATTTTTTACAGTAGGAATTTTAACTATTTTATCGAGTTTGGTTTTCAGAAGACTTCATGTTTTCGACGGTAAAAATATGAGATCATCTGAAGAATAAATTTATCCGAAAAGTCAAAAGTCACTACTTACCACACATCAACGTCATTTTATTTTCACTTTTTTAAGTTTGTTTAAATTTAAAATAGAAAAGTAATATTAACAATTGAGAGTTAGAAACAAGCCATATTCTTCATAAAAAGCATTGAAAAACGGAATCATTAGCCAAGAAAGCCAGAAGATTTCATTATGTTATTGTAACTGATAATCGAAATTTTAAAAAATAAAAAATCATGAAACCAGAATTTGAAAACATACCATTAGTAAAAAACGAAGAAAAAAAAAGATTTGAAATAGAATACAACGGTCATTTTGCATTTATCGACTGTAAAGAAATGAGCCGTCAAATCGCTTTAATTCACACAGAAGCCGAACCAGAACTCGCAGGAACCGGAGCTGCTGCCGCTGTAGTAGAAAAAACGTTGATGTATATAGAAAACAGCGGTAAAAAACTGCTTCCATTTTGTCCTTATGTATTTGCTTTCATTAAAAAACACCCAGAATGGAAACGTATTGTTGATGAAAAATTTGAAGGATACAACCAACTTTAATTTTCATTAAAGCACACCAGTAAACAGTTATTTTTAATTAAATTAGCAAACAGCAAAAACTAAAAATCACAAACGTCATGTCAAATATCGGACTCATATTAGAAGAAAAATCAGCAGATATCGGAAACTTTTTAGTAGGAAGACTTTTACCTTTCCGTGAAAAAAGAGCAGTAGGACCTTTCGTATTTATCGATCACATGGGACCTGCAGAATTGAAAGATTATCAAAACATGGACGTTCCGCCGCATCCGCACATAGGGCTTTCTACATTAACCTATCTTTTGGAAGGTTCTATCTTTCACAGAGACAGCATCGGAAGTGCTTTAGAAATAAAACCAGGCGCAGTAAATTGGATGACAGCAGGAAAAGGCGTGGTACATTCTGAAAGAACACCGGAATATCTAAGGCAAACCGACAAGAAACTTCACGGATTTCAAATATGGGTAGGTCTTCCAAAACATCTGGAGCAGAGTGAGCCTTCTTTTCATCATATTGAAGCAGACGAACTTCCGGTTTGGGAAGAAAACGGAATTCAGTATAAATTAATCGCAGGTGAAGCTTTTGGTAAAAAATCTCCGGTTCCCGTTCACAGCAAACTGTTTTTTATTGAAATTAAAACGAAAGACATTCAGAAAATAAGTATCGGAAGTGATCTTTACGGTGAAGCGGCAATGTATGTTCTGGACGGAACGGTAAACATTGAAGGAAACCATTATGGATCTAAACAGTTATTGATTGCCAAAAATGCACAACTTTGCGAATTTGAGATGAGCGAAAACGCAACCGTTTATCTTTTCGGTGGCGAACCATTTGAAGAGGAACGGTTTATATTCTGGAATTTTGTAAATTCAGACAAAGAAATGATTGATCAGGCGAAAGTAAACTGGCATGATCAGAATCATGAAGCTTTTCCTTTGGTTCCGGGAGATGAAGATGATTTTGTACCGCTTCCAAAATCAATTTTAAACAGAAAACCATAATTAATTTTTTAATAATACATGATGAAAATATTAGCATTTGCCGGAAGTACATCTTCCACATCCATCAATAAAGAATTAGTAAAATTTGTTCTGAAAAGTTTTCAGGAAGATAAAATTAATCTGATTGATCTCAATGATTTTTCGATGCCCGTTTTCTCTGTCGATCTCGAAAAAAAAGGATTTCCGGATGAAGCACACAATTTTTTGAAACAAATTGAAGAATGCGACGCCATTATTTGCTCTTTGGCAGAACACAACAGATCGTACAGTGCAGCATTCAAAAATATTTTTGACTGGGCTTCGAGAATTAATGTAAAGGTTTTTCAAGACAAACCGATGTTTTTGATGAGCACTTCTCCCGGAGGATTTGGTGGCGGAAATGTGATGAATACAGCAAAAACATTTTTCCCTCAGTTTGGTGCAGACATAAAAGAAACTTTCTCGTTGCCTAAATTTTATGAAAACTTCGATTTGGAAAGTGGCGTTATTAATCCTGAAATGCTAAAAGATCTGAACAGTAAAATTGAGAGTTTTAAAAATCAGATTAAAAAGTAATGAGCAAAGGAAGACTGGAAGCTTTCAGTGATGGTGTCTTAGCTATCATCATTACCATCATGGTTCTTGAATTAAAAGTACCGGAAGGAAGCAATTGGCAAAGCCTGAAAACTCTTATTCCAAAATTTTTAGCTTACATTTTTAGTTTTATCTATGTCGGAATCTATTGGAATAACCATCATCATTTGTTTCAGGCAGTAAAAAGAGTAAACGGAAAAATTCTGTGGGCAAATCTTCATTTATTATTCTGGCTTTCGCTCATGCCTTTTGCCACACAATGGATTGGCGAAACACATTTTGCAAAAAATCCTGCTGCAGCTTATGGTATAGTATTGATGATGTGCGCAATCGCTTATCTTATTCTCGAAAATTTAATTCTAAAAAGCGAAGGTGAAGATTCAAAATTAAAGGAAGCAATTCATTATAAGTTTAAAGAATATTTCTCAATTGCATCTTACACATTGGGTTTAGCGACATCGTTTTTTTATCCTTATCTTGCCATAGGTTTCTATTATTTGGTTGCCTTAGTGTGGCTTATTCCCGACAAAAGAATTGAAAAATTATTAAATAAAGACTAATATGGAAACCCATGAATATACCAACGGTGAGATAACCGTTATTTGGCAGCCCAAAAAATGCATTCACGCTGCAATCTGTGTAAAAAGTCTTCCGCAGGTTTACAATCCGAAAGAAAAACCCTGGCTGAAACCGGAAAACGCAACATCAGCGGAATTAAAGAACCAAATCGATCTTTGTCCTTCAGGAGCATTAAGTTATCAATTCAACACGAAAAAATAATGGCAGTAACAGTAAAAGCAAGTTTAGGCAAAACGAAATATTACACAGAAGTAATTGCCGGAGAAAATCAACTGATTACAGATGAACCAGTTGATAAAGGCGGACAAAATAAAGGTTTTAACCCTTTTGAAATCTTGGCAACTTCTTTAGCAAGCTGTACTGCGGCAACGCTGAGAATGTACATCGACAGAAAAGAATGGGATGTAGAAAAAATAGATGTGGAGGTAGAACTGGAAAATTTTCCACTAACAAAATTGGCAGTTTTTAAAAGAAATATTAGTTTTGAAGGAGACGGTTTAAGCGAAGAGCAAATGAAAAGGCTTCATGCGATTGCAGACGCTTGTCCGGTACACAAAATTTTAACCAACGAAATAGAAATTCAAACCAAATTTTCATAAAATGATAGAGGTAAAACAAAACAACGACGAAAAACACGGAAGCTTTCAAGCTTCAATTGACGGAAAAAAAGCAGGTTTAATGACTTACACTTGGGCGGGAGAAGAGCGATTCATCATCGATCATACAGAAGTGGAAGAAGAATTCAACGGAAAAGGTGTCGGGAAAGAGATGCTGGTAAAAGCGGTAGAGTTTGCAAGAGAAAACAAAAAAAAAATAATTCCTCTCTGCCCGTTTGCAAAAGCAACTTTCCAGAAAAACGAAGATTTGCAGGACGTTTTGTAGTATTGTAGTCAGAATTGAAAAAATGATCAACCTTTCAGAATATTTCTCTGAAAGGTTTTTTCTTTTTAGTAGAAACGAAAAAACTATATTTGCTAAAATTTAATATTTCAGAATGAATCCAGGAACTGTACTTTTGCTCTTTGTTTTTGTTTATTTCGTTGGTCTTTTGGTGATCTCATATTTCACGAGCCGAAATTCTGACAATCAGTCTTTTTTCATCGGTAACAAAAAAAGTAAATGGTGGCTCGTTGCTTTCGGAATGATCGGAACCAGCTTAAGCGGAGTTACCTTTATTTCTGTTCCCGGTACAGTCGGGAAAATGACCGGTTCCGAATATATTTTCGGTGGTTTTGAATATTACATGATGGTAATCGGTTTTTTCATCGGTTATTTTATTGTTGCAGCCATTTTGCTTCCGCTCTATTACAAAATGAATCTTACTTCTATTTACACGTATTTAGGAAAAAGATTTAATGTAGAAGCACATAAAATTGGTTCTGTCTTTTTTATTGTTTCAAGAGCAATTGGTGCAACTGCACGACTTTATCTTGTTGTGAACGTTTTACAGATATTTTTACTGGAAGGTTTAGGCGTTCCGTTTTGGGTGACAGCATTGGTTCTGCTTCTGATGGTACTTTTATACACTTTCGAGGGCGGTGTAAAAACCATTGTGATTACTGATACCTTGCAGACTTCTTTTATGATTATCAGTTTAATTGCGTGTATTGCTTATATTTTATCTAATCTAAATCTTTCGTTTGGTGAAGCTTACACTATTTTAGGTGAGAAAAATTATACACATTTCATTAATTTTGATCCTAATTCTAAGACATTCTTCTTAAAAACTATCTTAGGAGGAATTTTTATTACCATCGCAATGACCGGTCTAGATCAGGAAATGATGCAGAAAAACATCTCTGTAGACAATCTTCAGAACTCTAAGAAAAATATGCTGACTTTTGCAGGAACTCTGCTTTTTGTCAATCTGGCGTTCCTGTTTTTAGGTGGTTTACTTTATCTTTTCGCTTTGCAAAACGGCGCAGGTTACGCTGAAGTAACCAATATCGTAGACGGAAAAGAAGTAGTTTCTAATGTTTTCGGATTTAAAGATGCAGCCGGAAATGTAAAAAATATAATGGGAGATGATCTCTTTCCTGCATTATCGCTGAACGGATATTTTCCTATGGCTATTTCAGTTATTTTCATCATCGGTTTGATCTCAGCTTTATTTCCTTCCGCAGATGGTGCTTTAACAGCTGTTACAAGTTCTTATTGTGTAGATTTATTAAATTTAAATGAAGATAAAACCCGAACTGAAAAGCAAAAAAAACATCTTCGTATGAAGATTCATTTATCTTTTACGGTTATCTTCTTTATTCTGATTATGGTTTTCAAAGCAATGAATGACAAGTCTATTGTCTATCTGATCATGGAAATTGCTGGTTACACTTACGGACCGCTTTTGGGACTTTTTGCTTTCGGAATATTTACCAAATTTAAGATTTCAAGAAAATATTCTATTCTCGCGGTGACAATTTTAGCGCCCATTATTACCTATTTAATAAATTTAGCGGTAACTACTTACACTGACTACAGAATTGGCGTAGAACTGATTATTTTGAATGGATTATTGACTTTTGCTGGTTTGTGGTTGGTGAAGAATAAGAATTATTTGAAGTTGGTTTAAATTTCAACTCTAATTTTCACTACATCAACCTTGACAAGGTTTAAAAATATAAGAGTGCCAAATAACTGATTTCAAAATTCATGAAAAATATTAATGGCAAACTCTTGAATGCAGTATTACCTTTATTTTTTTTTATGAATGTCCATAATTAGTAATAATTTAGTTTTTAACAGTTTGTCTGTCATTCCGGAGGAATCTAAACTGCTTTATTTTCAGTGTGTTGAGATTCCTCCGGAATGACAAAATGACTGCTGATTTTAGAGTTATGATTAAAAACGGACATTCAATTTTTTTTTGAATGGTGGTATATTTTAGTTGCATTTGTTTTTGTTATACTTGTTGAATCATTTATTTTTTCAAAATTTTTTCGCATTAATTTAAAATTAATTTGGCACGAGGTTTTAATAATGAATATTTTTTCAACTCTTGGAGGATTTCTTATTCAGGGAGTTATCAGGCTCACTTTAGGATTGCTGCTATTTTCTTACCTTGAAAACTATTCTGATTTTACATTACTCAATATTATTTTTGGAAATGTTGAATATCCTGTTAACTCAGAAGTTACCCAAGAAGTTATTTTCGATTTAGTTATAAGCCTCATAATTACGTTAACTATCTCAATTTTTATGGAATATTCTTCCATAAGAAAAAATAAAATTTTTGAGAACTTTAAAAAGAAGGAAATAATAAAAGGTGGCATTATTGCGAACCTTACCTCTTATGTTTTACTCAGTATTTGGATTTTTTATAAACTGATTATTTTTAAAGTATATTAAATTTTCCAAAAACAAACTCTCATTTCACCATTTCCGTAAGCCAGTAAAAAATTGTAGATTTGCGTGCAAATAAATCCTATATAATGAGTAAAAGTATTGAAGAGCTGAAATCTCTTACTACGCAAATCAGAAGAGACATTTTAAGAATGGTTCATGCTGTAAATTCCGGACATCCCGGTGGAAGTTTAGGCTGTACAGAGTATTTCACTGCGCTTTATGGCAAAGTAATGAACTACAATCTTCCTTTCACAATGGAAGGTAAAAATGAAGATCATTTCTATCTTTCAAACGGACATATTTCTCCGGTTTTCTATTCTACTCTGGCAAGATTCGATTTCTTTCCGGTTGCTGAATTAAAGACTTTCAGAAAACTAGATTCAAGATTACAAGGTCACCCAACTACTCACGAAGGTTTACCGGGAGTAAGAATTGCTTCAGGTTCTTTGGGACAAGGGCTGTCTGTTGCTCTGGGTGTTGCACAAGGTAAAAAATTAGACGGTGACGATTCTTTAGTGTATACTCTTCACGGTGACGGAGAGTTGCAGGAAGGTCAGGTTTGGGAAGCTTTGATGTATGCTGCTGCGAAAAAAGTAGACAACATTATTTCTACGATCGATTACAACGGACGACAAATTGACGGTGATACTGATGATGTTTTAAGTTTAGGAAATTTACATGCAAAATTAGAAGCTTTCGGATGGATCGTTTTGGAAGAAAAAAACGGAAATGATCTTGAAGCGGTAATTGCAATCCTTGAAAAAGCAAAAACTGAAACAGGAAAAGGAAAACCTGTAGTCATTATTCTTCACACAGAGATGGGATTCGGTGTAGATTACATGATGGGAACTCATTCTTGGCACGGTAAAGCTCCAAATGATGAGCAGTTGGATACGGCATTCAAACAATTATACCTTGAAGCTCCGGCTGATTATTAATTACAAATAATAAGTAATTGATAATAAGTAATCTTAATTAATAATTAGAAAAAATGAAATTTACATATACAGAAAAAAAAGATACACGTTCTGGTTTCGGGGCTGGTTTAGCTGAATTAGCAGATAAAAACCCAAATGTTGTTGCACTTTGTGCAGACCTCATCGGTTCTTTGAAAATGGAAAAATTCATCGAAAAAGCTCCTGAAAGATTTTATCAGGTTGGTATCGCTGAAGCAAACATGATGGGACTGGCTGCAGGATTAAGCATCACCGGAAAGATTCCTTTTACTGGAACTTTTGCGAACTTCTCTACTTCGAGAGTTTATGATCAGATTCGTCAATCTATTGCATATTCCGGAAAGAATGTAAAAATATGCGCTTCTCACGCAGGTCTTACTTTGGGTGAAGATGGCGCAACGCATCAGGTTTTGGAAGACATTGGAATGATGAAAATGCTTCCGGGAATGACGGTGATTAATCCTTGTGATTACAACCAGACAAAAGCAGCTACAATTGCCATTGCAGATTTTGAAGGACCTGTATATTTAAGATTCGGAAGACCTACTGTTCCTGTATTTATTCCGGAAGACACGCCTTTTGAAATCGGAAAAGGAATTATGCTACAAGAAGGAACTGATGTAACAATTGTTGCAACAGGTCACTTAGTTTGGGAATCTTTGGTTGCAGCAGAAGAGCTTGAAAAAGAAGGGATTTCTTGCGAAGTGATCAATATCCACACTATTAAGCCTCTTGACGAAGAAATCATCTTAAAATCAGTTGAAAAAACAGGAAAAATAGTAACTGCAGAAGAACATAACTATTTAGGTGGTTTAGGTGAATCGGTTGCCGGAATGTTGGCAAGAAAAAGACCTACAAGACAAGAGTTTGTAGCAGTAAACGATACATTCGGAGAATCTGCAACTCCTGCTGAATTAATGAAAAAATATAAAATTGACTCAGAAGCTGTAAAAGAAGCAGTGAAGAGAATTTTAGCATAATAAAATTTCTTTTTGAAATTGAAAAAGCATCCATATTTGGATGCTTTTTTTATGTATCTTATTTATTCGGAGACTAAATTGTCATTTCATAAGAATCTAAGCTATTATTTAAAATCAAAGTTTAGATTCCTACGGAATGACAAAATTGTTTAAAATTATAAAATACTAACAATGTTATAATTTAATTTATCTGAAGAACTTCCATTTTGGGATAATCGCCAACATTCCGAATCCGGTGAAAAGGAAAAGATTGGTAACATCAGAATACAAAAATGTAGAAAGATAATAATTGTGCATAAAAAAGTGCAAAACCAACATTAAAGGGAACAGAATGATGCCTATTTTTCTGTAAAAATAAATGAGTACAATTCCTGCAATCATTAATATATCTATTGAAAAAATAAGATAGAAATAACCCAAAGGAATGTTAAGCGATTCATGCTGCAAATACTCATCAAAATCGAGACCTACTCCCATCATCGTAAACAGCAGCAAGGCAACTAAAGCCAAAATAAAACCGATTCCTTTTTTAGGATCTTCATCAAAATAACTGTATTCTTTGTATTGCTTTTCCATAGTACAAAAATAAAGAACTTATGAATCATTTCATAAGTTCTTTGGTATTTATATCGTCTAAAATTTGATTAAATCGAGATCGCATTGATCAGTCTGTTTTTATCACTTAAGTATTCTTCCATAGAAATCATACTTTCAGTTCTCATTACATCCTGAATGTCATCTATCTGATAAATGATTTTCTTCGCGTCTTCAGTGTTTTTAGCTTTTACCTTACAGAAAATGTTATATTTTCCTGAGATAACGCTCGCTTCTACTACATTTGGAATTGTTCCCAATTCTTTCAAAACCTCCTGAGTGCGGTTTGATTTTGTTAAAAGAATTCCGATAAAAGCTGTGAAATGGTAATCTAATTTACCATAATCTAAATTAAGAGATGATCCTAAAATAATACCTGCATCTTCCATTTTCTTCACTCTTACGTGTATTGTACCTGCAGATACATCCATCTGTTTAGCAATTTCTGTAAAAGGCATTCTTGTGTTTTCTACTAAGAAATCAAGAATTTTCTTGTCTATTTCGTCCAGTTGATAGTTCATATTAGTGAAATTATATTTTTCCTAAAAAATCCATAAATTTTTTACAAAATTAAGAAAAATAATTTAACTGAAAAAAATATATCAAAGATTAACAATAATTAACACAGATGATAAAAATCATTCAAAGATTCAGATTATTTAACCGTTGATTTTACGGAATCTGTTTTTATTTCATTATTAGGAGTAGGTATTTTTTTATCTTTTTTCTTCTTTTTAAACAAAGAATTAAAGCTTTTACTCCACACAACACCACCACCATACGCCTGATTTGCAGATCCGTTTGTACCTACAGTCCCTACTCCCATTCCTATATTGCTGGGTTTTGAATATCCTCTCAGAATTAATGTTCCGTCATTCTTTTTAGAGATGTCATACTCTATAGATCCTTCACCAGAGAGATAGTTTGCATCTGTTGCATTCGTTTTATTGATAGGAATACCCAAACCTGTCTTCACCGTAACTCTCGGAGAAAGATCGAAACTTACCCCTGCATTAGCACGATCTCCAAAATTTGAATTTTGATCTCCTCTTACATAGTTAAGGTCAATTTGAAACTCATTACTCACCGTATTCAGAACAGAGCCCAATTGTTTAAGTAAAATATTATACCCTGAAGATTCTGCAACACCTGCAGCATCAAAACTTAGTGTTCCTGCATTTGAAACATTAAAACTATTTAAAAGTAAGATAGAACCAAACTGCAAAACATTTTCACCTTCTGTCTGGTTGATTCTGGAAGCCAATGTTTCTTTTACCTGACTTGATACATCGAGCGCAGTAACATTTAATGCAATTTTAGGATCATTTAATGTATTCGTAATATTCGCCTGCAAAAGTATACTGATTGGCTGCAGTCTTCCCATATTAAGATATTCTCCGGCATTGGAAACCATTCTTACATAGTTCGCTGTAATATCCAATGCAGGTTTCATCGCATCACCATCCCATCGAATGCTGCTGTTTTTCTGAATCTGAAATGTTCTGTTCAAAATCGCTTTAGAAACGAAAGTTCCGCTGTCTACCATGTAAGAACCATTCATCGCAATATTTCCCTGTCTTCCCATTTGAAATTTCAAACCATTTGCCAATCCTTTTACTGTAATATTTCCTACATCATCACCTACCAAAACATTTACTGTAGTTCCTTTATCAACATCAAGACTGAAATCGATATTCATATTGGCTCCGGATTTTTTCTTGTCTTCTAAAGTAACAAGACCATTTTTTCCTTCTTTTAAAAACCTCAGCATTTTGAATTCCTCAACATTGGATGTAGAACTTGAGTTGAAAGTAAAGGTACTTCCGTTCAATGCTTTCATATTCGGAGTCGATAAATTCAGAGCAGAAACAGGTCCGTCTACGTATAAGTCACCTTGTCCGTAAACTCTGCCCCAGAAAAGATCATAGTCTTTCTGTGTTGTACTCAGCATCAATAAATTATCGGCTCTCATTACAAGGTTGACTCCCATTGACGAAAGGGTTTCAAATTGTATTGCTCCGGAAATTGTTCCTTTAGAATTTGTTCTTCCGTCACGTACTCCGATATTGTTTAGAATTGCAAGACCTCTGGAAAGTGGGATCACTGTATCATCGAATGAATAATCAACACCTGTAAACAAAAGCTTCAGACCAAACTGTTTTAAACCAATATCGCCGCTGTAATCAAGATTTTTAAGAGTTCCGTTGATTTTCAGGTCACCTGTAGCTTTTCCTCGAAGATTACCAAAAACCGTCTGTACAAACTGTTGGGTAAAAGCTAAATCAAATTCCCGCAATTCGGCAGTAAGATCAATCGTAGGAGAAGGTGTATTATTATTTACCGTACCTGTTAAATGCAGATTGTTATTGCCTATGATTCCGGCAGAAGTCACTTTTACATCTACATCATATACATTTAATGAAAACCCGTTCACCGCAGAAATCGTAAGGTCACCCATATCATTTCCGTTCATCATGATGTCATCCACCGTCAAATCAACCAATGGTTGCAACGTGCTTTTATCCATCTTAATTTTCACGCTTCCATTGGCAAGGCCTTTAATATCCATTGGATTTCCTCCCGCCTGCATTTCCAGAAGTTTTTCTATGGCAAAATCCTGAACTTCTGCATCTACATAAAAATCTTTTGCAGATTTAAATATTGATTCATTGATTAACAACGAGCTTTTATCTGAATAAATTCGGAGATTTTTAACTTCAAAATCCTGTGTTTTTTTTCGGTAACTTATATAATGATCAAGTTCAGAACTTGTATCAATCGCCCATTTTACATTATTAAAACTAACTTCAGTTGGCTCAAATCTGAAGATATAATCACCTGCTGAATTGGTTGACTGATTGAAATTAACAGCATAATTTTTCAGGTTGTCATCAAGCTCATCTTCCGGACTTCCGTGCTTAAAGCTTGTTGCAATGCGCAATGTAGAATTATTCTCATTTTTACCCGTGAGAAGAATATCTTTCAGAATATTTTTATTGTATTCTACTCTTTTTATTTTAGCATATAACTGCTGGTCAAGATTCGTAGTGTTGATTCTTACCATCACACTGTCAACCAAAGCACTGTCTCGTGTAATATTTTCTCTTTCATTAATTTTATAATCAGGATTTGCATTTGCCAGAGCCATATCTGCATCTGTAATTTCTTCTTTTTTGGTCATCACATACTTTAAGGATGTCGCATCAAGATTTAAAATTAAATTGTTTGAATTCCCGTCATATTCTCCTTCTACTTTTGCTCCTTGAGGAAGTTTAAGATCGGGCATAAAATAACTTACCAAACCTTGCTGAACATCAAAATTCATGGTGAAGTTCTGTCCGCGATACAACTTTCTAGGTGGTGGTCCCACTAAAATTTTACCCAACCCGTTTTCCACCATTCCTGCAAGATCAGCAAGATTGTATTTCCCTGAAATTTTACCATCTACAGCGCCGGGAGCATTTACATCAATCACTCGATTGCCTCCTTCCATGAAAGTTTTCACTTTCGCATTCGGAATCTGATATCTTTGTGTAGCAGTAGCAAAATTGATATTATTGGCTACTACATCAAGATTTAAATCATTCACATTGGTCATCGACATTTTACCGTTTACCTGACCGCTCACGATCTGGTTTCCGGATTTGCCGGTAAAGTAATTCATATTAAGATACGTGACATTCGCATCAATATTTGCAGAAATTCTTTTGGTGCTGAAATCGATTAAACCTTTTACAGTTGCTTTCGCCTGTTCGTCATTTACGGTGATCAAACCATTGTATTTTCTGTGATCAAGCAAACCATCGAGGTTCAGATTGTTGATTTCTTTATTCATGATATCAATACTCGAAATCTGAGATTTTGTTCTGATTTTCATCGTATTGACATCAAAACTTTGTCCGTCAATATTGAATTTTCCCGAAATCAAACCAACTGTTTTACTTTTCGTAATCACTGAAGTGTTCAAATCTCTTACTTCTGCATAACCTTTATATTTAGGTATTGCGGTGCTGAAATCTGTCAACGAAAAATTACTGATTTTCGCTTGCCCGATTCCTGTCATCAGATTTCCGGAAGAAACATAAACTTGTTTTGGAGTCACTTTTACATCTCCATTATATTTTAGTTTTCCGAAATCGTCAGCAAAGTTTTTCATTTTCTTCGAAATGAAACTCGGCATCATGGCTTTCAAATCCTTATACGTGAAATCAGCAGAAAGATTATTGGTTTCAATCAAAAAATTACCTTTCAGAAGATTGGTAATATTCATTTTCTGAGTGGCAATATTTACCGAAGGATTTCTGATCAGGAAATTATCCAACTTAAATTTATTCAGCGGTCCAGCCATTTTTCCGCTTATGTTAAACGGAATATAATTGTCCCAATTGGTCACAAAGTAAGAGATGTCGTAACCGCTCAACTGACTTCCAAGCTTGAGATTCATGTCCCATTTTACTTTATTGGTAAAATCTGCCCACGAACCTTTATTTAAATTAAATTTTATATCTCCCTGAAGAAGCGAATGATCTGTATTTAAGGTTAAATCTTTCAGAAAAAGAAAATCTTCCGTCATCGAAAAATCTGTGGAAAAAGTATCTACAAAGTGAGCTTTCCCCCATCTTTTAGTAGTAAACGTAAAATTATTGATGGTCGCATTGATGTTGACTCCGTTTACTTTTACTCGTGGAGCGATAAGATTTACATTAGTTGCAGTCAGCCATTTACCCGGTTCTCCCGGAGAATTTTGATTGACAATTGAAACCTTTGAATTTAAAATTTCCAATCTTGAATTGAGCTGAAACGGTGGTTTTGTGGGATCTTTCTTCTTGCCGCTGTCAAAAAGTTTGGTAAAACGAATAAAGTTTGAAATGCTGTCACCTTTATAAGTAATTACTTTTATATCGGCATCAATCAATCTTAGACCATTGAAACTTAATGAATTGTTTTTCCCAACATTGGTAGCCAAAGAAAACCAGTCTGAATTGGCTTTAAATTCTCTTGCTTTAATGAAATCTAAATCTTTATAATCTTTTATCCGCAAACCTTTTATCGTAACATCACCAAAAAAATCTACCTCTACACTTTCGGTAGACATTTTTGCTTTAAAATCTCGGTTTACAATCTGCAAAGCCTGATCTGCAGCCCATCTTTTGGTTACAGGAAGATTAATTGCGATAAAAACAAGTATTACAATAGAAAGAAGCGTCCAGAAAAGGATCAGTAAAAGTTTTGCCCACCAAGAATAACTGGTAACATCTTTTGCAGCCTGTTTTCCAAATTCCTGAGCAGTATCTATAGGATGGTTAATTGCATCAGATGCAAGTTCAGAAGCACCTTTCACGGTTTCCTGTACATTATCAACTGTCTTTTGCACCTGATCTCCTAAGTTTTCAGCTACTGATTTTTTATGCTCGTTTTCGTTATTATTCTCTAACTTTGCCATTACTATGAGTGACTCTATAATTTTAGGTATCGAATCGTCTTGTGACGATACTTCAGCAGCCATTATCAAAGGAAATTCTATTCTTTCAAATATTGCCGCAAACCAAGAAATCCATAATGAATATGGAGGCGTGGTTCCTGAGCTTGCGTCAAGAGCTCATCAGCAGAATATTATTCCTGTAGTAGAAAAATCCTTCACCAAAGCAAATATACAACAAAATGCAATCTCTGCCATAGGCTTTACCCGTGGTCCCGGACTTTTGGGTTCTCTTCTTGTGGGAACTTCCTTTGCTAAGTCTTTGGCTATGAGTCTGAATGTCCCTTTGATAGAGGTAAATCACCTTCAGGCGCATATTTTGGCGCACTTCATCGACGATGCAAATCCTGTGCCGCCAAAATTCCCTTTTTTGTGTCTTACCGTAAGTGGCGGTCATACCATGATTGTCCTTGTTAAAGATTATTTTGACATGGAAATTATTGGTAAAACAATAGATGACGCAGCCGGTGAAGCTTTTGATAAAATAGGCAAAATTTTAGATTTAGATTATCCTGCAGGTCCTATCATTGACCGACTCGCAAAAGAGGGAAATCCTGATGCATTTAAATTTAATAAACCCAAACTGGAAAACTACGATTATTCTTTCAGCGGTATAAAAACGTCTGTGCTTTATTTCATTCAGAAAGAGATGAAAAAAAATCCGGATTTTATTAAAGAAAACATGAATGATCTTTGTGCTTCCGTACAAAAATGCATCATTGAAATTTTAATGAATAAACTGGAGAAAGCAGCGAAAGACTTAGATATAAAAGAAGTTGCCATTGCAGGAGGAGTTTCTGCCAATTCTGCTTTAAGAAAAGCAATGCAAGACAATAACGAAAAATTTGGATGGGACATTTACATTCCGAAATTTGAATACACTACAGATAATGCTGCGATGATAGCAATGGTTGCCCAACTAAAATTTGAGCGTGGAGAATTCACAGATCTCAGAACCACGGCAACATCAAAATACGATTTATAATGAAGATATTATTAGAAGAAAAAGTACTCGGAACACAGTCTAAAAAGAATTCAAAATATTATTGGATTCTGGAAACGATTACCGGTAAAAATGAAGTGGCAGAAAAATCCGAAGATGAAGATTATCTAATGACGAGTTCGGAAACAGGATATGTTCAAAACGTAAAGGAAGAAATTATTGAGAAAATAAATTCTGAAAATGTTTTCAGCTTTCCTTATGAACCCAAAGAAGGAGATTATTTATCCATCAAAAATAATTTAAGAAAAAACGAATATCTGAATCTTATATTCCTGAATAATAAGTGGATTGAAGAAATTTACGCTTGTTCTTACAGAGATTGTGACGGTGATATTTATACCACGATAAAAACGGGTGTTGCATTTTTGAGCGATAATGAGATATTTTTTTAATGATTTGCTTATTTGTTTTTGATTTCAAAGCTTGAAGCAGTAGTCGTTTTGTCATTCCATAGGAATCTCAATACTGAAGAATAAAAATGTTTAGATTCCTACGGAATGACAAACAAGTTGTTAAAAACTAAGTTATACAATTTACGGATATTTATATTTATAAAAACCAATCGAGATTTTAATATTTAAACAATGAAACTTTTTTTTGGAGAAATCAATAACGGAAAAGCAATTATCAATGATGAAGAGCAACAACACATTGTGAAAGTTCTTCGTATGAAAGACGGCGAAGAAATTCATGTGACGGACGGAAAAGGAAATTTAGCTTCCGGAACATTGATGATTGAAGGTAAAAAAGCAGGAATCGAAGTTTCAGAAATCAAAACTGAAACTCCAGATTTCAATCCCAAACTTCATATTGCAATTGCACCGACTAAAAATATTGACAGAATAGAATTTTTCGTGGAAAAAGCTGTAGAAATGGGAATTTCTGAGATTACGATTCTTCAAACTGAAAAAACAGAACGCAAAAATCTGAATATTGATAAAATCAGAAAACAGGCAATTGCAGCCTCTAAGCAAAGTCTTAGATTTCATTTTCCCGTTATTAATGATTTAATTAAATTACCCGAATTTCTGAAAAACATCAACCCAGAAAACACTTTCGTAGCGCACTGTAACGAAAATTTAGAAAGAATCAATCTAAATGAAATTCCGGCATTAAGAAATTACACTTTCCTGATTGGTCCGGAAGGCGATTTTTCGGATAAAGAAATTATGTTTTTAGCTGAAAAGGGAATTAAGGCTGTTTCTCTTGGGAATCAAAGATTGAGAACGGAAACGGCGGGAGTTTTTGTAGCGGCGTGGAATTATAATAAGATGATTTAGTAATTCAAATTATTATCCTTCAAATACTTATTAAAAATCTGATCACCACTTCTCATAGAATTTACCGCCCATCGAATTTTCATTTTGATCAATTTTTCTTCGTTAAGTTTATAATCAATATCCGATTTCATCAGTTTTTGTTTCAATTCATACATACAAATGGAAGCTGCAACAGAAACATTAAAACTTCTTGTAAAACCATACATCGGAATTGCCAAAGTTTCATCAGCAAAATCTAAAATTTCCTGAGAGACACCTTCCATCTCAGTTCCGAACACTAATGCAATCGGTTCAGTAATTTCGTAGTCTGGAAGCATTTTAGCATTATTTTCCAGCGAAACAGCAACAATTTTGTAGCCTTTATCTTTAATTTTTTGGAAAGACTTCATATTTCGGGGAAGTTTTTCTACTTCAACCCAAGTATCTGCACCTTTTGTTACCTTTAAGTTGGGTTCAAAATTATTTTCTTCCTGCAAAGCAACTACTTTATGAAAACCACAAGCTTCCACAGATCTCACAATGGCGGCAGCATTTCTAAACTGATAAACATCTTCTAAAACAGGAAGTACAAAATCTGAACTTTCCGGAGCAAAATGCTCTATTTTTCTCAATCTTTCTTCCGTTAAAAACTGTTTTAAATACTCGTAAGTTTTTACTAAATCTTCCATCTTCTTTCAAATCTTTGCAAATTAACGTAATTTTGAAATTCTGAACCTGAAAAAGAAACTCAAATTCTTTAATTTAAAGTAAAAATGAAGAGAAAAGTCCTTCTTATCTATACCGGCGGAACAATTGGTATGGAAAAAGACTACGAAACCGGAAGTCTCCGTGCGTTTGATTTTGGAAATATTTTTGAAAAAATGCCCGAAATGAAATTGATGGAATGTGAGGTTTTTGTACATCCGTTTGCAAAACCACTCGACTCTTCGGATATGGGACCAGAAGAATGGAGAATAATTGCCCATTACATTTTTGACAATTATAAAAAATACGATGGTTTTTTAATTCTTCATGGGACAGATACGATGTCTTATACCGCTTCAGCATTGAGTTTTATGCTAAAAGGTTTAACAAAACCTGTAATTCTGACAGGTTCACAGCTGCCGATCGGAGATTTAAGAACTGACGCAAAGGAAAATCTTTTGACAAGTTTATATTACGCAAGTTTGTACGAGCAAAATGAAGCCGTGATTCAGGAAGTAGCGATTTATTTTGAATATAAATTATTAAGAGGAAACCGTACTCTGAAATATTCTGCGGAGTATTTTGATGCCTATTCAAGTCCGAACTACCCTATTCTAGGTCAGTCGGGAGTACATCTGAAAATCGATAAAGACAATTTATTCCGTTGTGACGGAAGAATTGAGTTTCATGTTGATCCACATATCTCTGAAGACGTTTTGTTTTGGCGAATTTTTCCGGGAATGAAATTAGATCACTTTCAGGAAATTCCGAAAATGAAGGTTTTGATTTTGCAGGTTTTTGGTTCAGGAACAATTTTCAGCAGTGAGAAAACGCTGAATACGCTTCAACAAATCAGAAACAACGGAACAGAGATCGTAGTGGTAAGCCAATGCATTTCGGGCGGAATATCATTCGGAAAATATGAAAACAGCAATATTTTTGCGAAAATCGGAGCCATAAGCGGAAAAGATATGACTGCGGAATCTGCAATTACCAAAGCGATGCACCTGATTGATAATCCGAATTATAAAGGAAGTTTTGCCGATAATTTCTCAAGAAATATTTGTGGCGAAATCAGCGAATAAGAAAATAAGAATTTGCAGATTCAATAAAATAGCCTATTTTTGCAGTCTTCAAAACATAGAGAGGTGTCCGAGTGGTTGAAGGAGCTACCCTGGAAAGGTAGTATGCGGGTAACTGTATCGAGGGTTCGAATCCCTTCCTCTCTGCAAAAGCGTTGATTTTCAACGCTTTTTTTTGTTTTTTACAATATTTTTTCTCGCTTAATTAGAAGTTAATACAAATAATCTAAGGGGCTTTTAATATTATTTTTGCTGACATCTCTAATATGTATGCAGATTCCGGTTGTTTTAATATTGTTGTGACCCAACAAATCTTTAATGATCCTAATATCAATTCCATTTTCCAACAAATTTGTAGCATAAGAATGTCTTACAGTATGTACTAAAGCCGGAGTATAATGTCTGAGAAAATAAGTAAGGTGCGATGCATAAGTCTTTAAATTTCTATCAGCATAGCGTTGCATACGGAGTGTTGTTGCAAATTGATCTATAAGATTTTATTCATATTTATTGTGTCTATTCAAAGATATAGAAAATTAATATGAATGTCCGTAATTAATAACAACTTAGTTTTTAACGGTTTGTTTGTCATTCTGTAGAAATCTAAATTACTTTATTTCAGCGTATTGAGATTGACTTCGTCGAACCATTTCATTAGGTTTCCTGCGGAATGACAAAATGACTACTGATTTTAGCATTATGATTAAAAACGGATATTCATAAAAATTAATCGACTAGTTTATAGATAATTAAATAAAAAACAAAAGGATAAACGCATTAGTATATATCTTGTATTTGCGCAATGCGTAAATTTGGGTGTTAGTTGCAAGAAACCCAAAACACTTAAAACAATAATTATGAAATTTTCAAGTGATTTAGTAATTTATGATTTAGAAGGAAGTTGCAAAACTTTTGGAAGTAATGAAATAAACGAAACTAATATAATAGAAATTGGAGCAGTAAAGTTAGATAAGAAAACTTTTGAAATAAAGAGCGAATTCTCAATTTTAATAAAACCAAAACATTTTCCAATTCTACCTGAAATCACAGACATTACAAATATTACTAATGAAATGGTTGAAAATGAAAAGTATTTTGATGAAGCCATTCTAACGTTTTTAGATTGGTATGGAGAAAAAAATAAATCAACTTTAGCAGGTTGGGGATTGTACTACGACTTACCGCTTTTGAGAAAAGAATTTACTGAATTTGGATTAAATTACAATAAATATTTTGTTGGTGGAGGTTTTGACATCAGAGCTTTAGGTGTTTATTGGTTAGCAAAAAATAACATCTCTACATCTGGAATTTCATTAGCAAGGGTTTTAGAAAAAATGAATTTAAAAGAAAAATTTAAATTTCATAGGGCTTTAGACGATGCAAAAGCAACAGCATTAATATTACAACAAATTCTTAATGAAAAATAATTGTCTGTCGCTAACAAGGGTTTTCCTTTTGGCAAGCTGAAGTGCAAAATTCAACATTCGTTTTTCAATTTAACTTTAAGCTTTTATTCTTCTATTTTCCTTGCAAACACAAACACCAAACCGTGAGTGGCAATTTAAAGAACTTAAACAAACAATGGCAAACCAACAAAATTTCATCCTTAGAAAAATAGTCAAATCAAGCATTTATTAGTTCATGTTAAAACTCACCCTATATCTTTCAGATAATTTATCAAATCATCATCTTTACCCAAACCTAATTTCTGCTTAATTCGGTATTTGTTCATTCTCACGGTTTCAGGCTCTACATTGAAGAGCATTGCAATTTGTTTTGTACTGAGTTTTGAATGAATTGCAGCACAATACTTTAAGTCTAGAGGCGAAAGCTTTTTCACCGATTTTTCGTTAAGTTTTCTGAAGAATTCGGGGTTACTGTCTTGTAATTCTATTCTTACACGATCCAGATTATTATCAATTTGCATTTCAGACTGTAAAATTTGTTGCAGCTTATGTTGGGCTTTGCTGTCGAAATTTTCTTTCTCAAATTTTTCTTTCAAATTTTGCAGCAGCTCATTTTTATGTTCTATTTGCAGCGCACCTGCTAATAATTGCTTTTGCATTTGCTCTTTTTGTGCAGAAAAAAGTTGGTTTTCAGCTTCAATTCTGGCATTTTCTTCATCTTTTAGTTTTGCTAAAAGTTCGGCTTCCTCCTTTTGAGTTTCCAGAACGATAGATTTTTGTTTTTCAAATTTCAGTTTAAAAGTATAGGAACGATAAAAGAACAAAAGTCCCAAAATAGCCACAACCATCAAAGCCAGATACAAATAATTCAGCATTTTTTGCAGATGATTTTTTTGTGTTAATAACTGCAACTGCTCTTCTTTTTTTTGGGTTTCGAACTTGGCTTCCAAAATGCGAATATCACTTTTCTTACGCTGATCGTTGAGTTGCGTAAAATATTCTACATATTTTTTGTAATAATCAAGTGATTGTGCAGGGTTTTTGGTTTCATAAAATTCGGATAAAGAATGATATACCGAAGCATTTAAATACTGGTCTTTGAAAGTATTTTTTTCTACCAAAGCTTTGGCTAGTAACAAATACTGTTCGGTTTGAGAGTCGTTTTTCTCTTTCTTTGAAAGATCGCTCAAAATCTGCAAAGCGTTGACCTGAATGATAATGTCTTTGTTTTTCTTTGCGTTTTCAATGGCAGATTGGGTGTAAAATAATACTTTGTTTTTTTGAATTGATTTTTCCTGAACCATATACAAATTCGCAAGGTTTAAGGAAACAATTCCAAATTGGTTTTGAGAAACAATTTCGCCGGAATTTTTACTGAAAATTGCCAGAGATTTTTCAAAAGCTTCTACCGATTTTTGCCACATTTCGGAGTTTGAAGTTTTGCTGTATTGATCAGAAAAAGCAGTTCCTAATGCTTGATACGCCAAACACAAGGTTTCAGGATCTTCACTTTTTTGGGCGAATTCCATACACAAATTGGCGTATTGTACTTCTTTTTCTAATTCTCCTTTTTCCGCATAAATACCGTAGATGTAATAATAGTTTTTAGAAATTGCAGCATATTCTGTGGTAGATTCTAATAATTTTAAGGATTTGAAAAAGTATTGCATCGCCAAATCAGATTCATACAAATTCATTTCTACAAAACCCTTGTTTTGAAGAGAAAGACCAAGCAAAATGTTGTTATTGAGTTTTTGAGACAACTCAATCGCTTGATTTCCAGAGTTAATCATTCGCGAAATACTGTCGGCTTTTTTAAAAACTTTGGTGGAGAAAATGTGAGTTTAATTTGACTTTCCACATTCTTCGATTGTTCGCTCATTTTAATGGCTTCATTTGCCGTTTGAAAACTTTTTTTGATGTCAACAAAACGAAGACTTGCAGCCAAATCAGATTTAAGCACTGCTTTTTTTCCCAAATCTTTTTCCTTCTTGATTTCGACTTGCAATGTTTCCCATTTTTTTTGTTGGGAAAAAGCCAAACCTGAAAAGAATAATATTAAAATAACAAATCTGAATTGTAGGCCTAGAAATTTCATCGTACAAAGGTAAATATTTTTGATAATTCTATAATTTAATGATAATCAGTGTTTTAGAATCATATCGTATATAAAAAAATCTTTTTTGTAGATGCTTTGTAGATGTTTTTTTTAGGCAACTTCCATTTCTAGAATTTATTTTTGCCACATCATTTAATCAAAATAAACTTTAAAACACTTTTATGAAACAAGAAACAAAGTTTCAAGAATTTGAAGATCAAACTCAATTCAACGGAAAAATCTACGACGATGTTTGGACAGAACGATTCAATTTTTATCAAAAAAACGGAAGTCCTTCATCGGAAACCTTCAAAAAAGCTTATAAAAAAATTGATGGCTTGGTAGCAAAATTAAGAATGAATATGAATTTTTATGCTTTCTTTTTCGGAATCATTTATTTTTTAATCAAAGGAATGTATAAAGGTGCTTTAACGCTTTTAGCAGTTTATGCTTTGTTGTCTGTTATTTTAATGTTTGTTCCGGAAGGAATTGTTAATTCTGTGAGTAACGGAATCGGAATAGCATCTGGACTTTTGGCAGGAATGACCGCCAACTACACTTTTTACCGAAAAGAAATATTGGGAGAAGATGATTTCAACATCTTCAAAGGAATGAGAATGTAATAAAAATAAAAAATAATTAAAAAACACAAATGATGAAAAATTTAATTTTAATTCTAGCAATCGTATTATCTGTAGCAAGTTGCAAAAAATCACAGTCGCCTGTAGAATACAACAACAAAATGGCTGTTACCATCAATAATATTCAGGGAGATATGAATAATCTGAATACTGCGACAAGGCAACTTAATTATGCCAAAGCAGAAGAATATCGTCTAGTATTGGAGAAAAAATTGGAAAAAGCAATCACAGACATTAATGCAATTGGAGATTTTAATGGAGACGCCACTTATAAAGATCAAATGATTAAGACTTTTAACAAAATGCAAAATGTGATTAAAAATGAATTCAAAAAAGCTTTAGAGAAAAGAAAAAATTTCAAAAACGGAACAGAAGAAGAGGCGGAAGAAATAGAAGATTTAATTACTAAAGTAGACGAAACATTGTCTCAATCTGCAGCGGAAACGCTAAAGGCAGGGAACGATTTTAAAGCGAAATATAAAAAGTAGTATTTACTCCAAGTTATATTAATTTTTAGTTGAAACCGATTTTATAATGATGAAAGCCCTGTGGTAAAATATTAAGAGATATTTGCCACAGATTTTGTTTTTGTAATGCACCTTTGTTAATAGTTTGATTTAACGATATTTTAGTAATGAAAAAAACACTTGTAAGCCTCGTAATTTTTATGAATTTCTTTTGCAATGCACAAACCTCAACCGAAAAATTGCTATTAGAAGGCGGTTACATCTATTTCAATAAGAATTTTGCAGATGTTGGATTGAAATATAAGTTTGATGAAAATCATTTAATGTTGGGCGCAAATGCTTTAATTGGGGAATCAAATGGAAAACTTTTGCTCATTCCCGAAATAAATGTCACCAAATATTTCAATGCTAAAAATTTTCCGTTTCCTTTTGCTCGGCTCAATGTTTCTCCAAAAACAGTGACCCCACAATTCGGTTTCAGTATGTTGGTTGCAGAAATGGGGTTAGGTTATGGATTTGCGTTGGATGATGCTTCAAGTTATCAAACAAAAGGTTTCCGACTATCGCTCAACTTTAACATTCCGTTGAACTTTAAATAAAATTGCATTAAAATTGAAGAAGCTTTTATTTTTAAATCTATTATGTTTAACTATTCTTAGCAACTCACAAACGAAAAAAATGAATATTAAAAATTTGAAATATCTTCCTGAAATTGTTGCTTTTATGGAAAATCCAGATTTGCATTGGCAACAAAACGTGGAAACAAATTCTGTGTCATTCAAATCAGATATTGTTATGGAATATCTTTATTATCCCTCCTCTTTTGAAAGCGATGACCCGAAAGAAAACAAAGAAAATTTAAAAAAAATAAAAGCCAAAAACGTTTTTGAACCGTATGAAAAAACGTTTCTAGAACCTATTAATATTGAGCTTTTATCAGACGAAGATAAAAAGAATGATAATGAATACAATTTGATTTTAATGTATTTTGAAATTCCGCCTTTTGCAACACACAAAGGAATCTTTAAAACAGAAAGACTCAATTTCTACTTCATTCCTTCCTATTACGAAGACGGAACTACAAAAGTAACTGTTTTCTACAATGCTTTTCCTTATTATTCTCATTTCGAAAACATTACCAATGCCAAAATTATTACTGAAGACACGCAAGACGAAAAGGAAGAATATTATTTAAAAGCATTTTTGGAAGCTATAGAAATCATCTGCAACAAGTTTGAAATCACAACCGATAAAAACCAAGGCAAATTTGTAAAACTGGTAAAAGAAGCCCCCGAAAAATTGCTGGAAAATTTTATAGAAATTACACACGCCAAAGAATTTAATGATGAAGAGGGAATTTTGGAATTTAAACATAACTGGAATTTAATTCAAAAAAATCCAGAAGAATATAAAGAAATACTTGTAGATGAAGGGTATTTTGATGAAGATTCCGAAATTGACACGCATTATTTTACACAATATCTATTATCCGAATTTCTCTGCGCTTTTAATACCGATTGGAAGATGGATCACGAGGATTTAAGCGAATTTATCTCCGAAGAAATTGGGCAGAATTTCAAAATAACTTACGAAGAAACCTTGCAAAAACCCAGTATCATTGTAGAAAAAATAGAAAAAGAATCCGACTATACAATGCTGAATATTGATACACAAATGGACAGCTATTCGTTTTTTATTTGTAAAAAATCGGAGAAAGATAAAATTCTGGAATTGGCAAGAAAACTCCATTTTCCGATTGAAGATCGTTTTTAAAAAGAAAAACTCATCATTATCCGATATTAAAAAGTTAACAATCAATATTAATCAAACTAAATTCAAAATGAAAAAAAAGATCATTACTTTTTTATTGTCATTAATTACAATCACAGCAATTAATGCTCAAAGTGCAGAATTGTCCACTCTACGAATAGGTGCTTTTAAATACCAAATGACTTTAAGGGAAGCAAATAGCCTTTCAGAAAAACCTTTAAAAATTGTAAAGTCTGATTATGGAGAAAGAAAAGTTGCTACTTACAAAGGAGACGATATAATACTCGAATTTAATAATTATGATGAGAATACTGTTCCGGGAGACATAAAACTCTATTCACTTTCTACCAAAAGTTCAAAATTCAGAACCAAAAGCGGTTTGGGAGTAGGCAGCACAAAAGAAGAACTTTTTACTGCTTATAAAAATTATCCCAGTTTTTCTGTGGGACGAGGTTGGGAAAAGGAAACAGGAAAACCGTCTGCAACAGAATCCTATTTTACACTTGATGATTTCGAGGCGGGAACAAAACTTCATTTTATACTGAAAAATAATATTGTAGTAGAAATAGAAATATATTTGGATGAAGGCTGTTAACTGCTAAATACTTCGGAAATGTTTTCCGGCAAAACTTTCGCTGATTTAATTACAAAATTATCAGATGTATAATGAGTGAAAAATACGAAATACAAGAGTTCATAGAACAAGCAGACGAAAACGGATATGTTCCGCTGAAAGCATTCTGCAACAAAGTTTTTCGGCTAAACGAAAATGCTATTGTGTCTAGTTTTTTTGAACCCGTAAATCCGGATTTATGTATAAAAAATGAGGTAAAAGATATTCAGGAAAACATCAGGAATAACATCGAGGTGGTAGAAATAACTAAAAAAAGAAGAGGAACCAGCGAAACTTACCAAGTAAAAACCATACAAGGCGGAATTTATAAAGACGATTTGCAGCTATTCATAGAAAAAGCGAAAAGAGCTATCGCAATCAACAGTGGGAAACTGGTAGAAAGCTATAAAGAACATTTAAAACAAAACTATATAGCAACTGAAATTAAAGAAGGAAAAGAAAATATAGAAGATTTATGCAACCAAGATAATCAATCTAAAAAAACAACTTTTTGGAGGAAATTATTTGGAAGTCTCGCGCCATTTTCTTCGGAAGAAATTCACAAAAACAAAGGCATTTATTTTCCGCCTTCTACGAAAATATTCCTGAAAGAATTGCAAGAAAACAGCGAAAATTTTGCGACTAATGAGTTTGAATATTATGCAGAGTGGGAAGCTTTTGGTACTGCAAATTTCCTGGAATTTGATGGGAATTCCGCCATATTTTCCAATTGGGATTTCAATAACAAAGTTTTGGAGTCACTGGCTGAAAACGGTGTTCTGGAGCTGATGAAAATTTACAGCAAAGAAGAACTATCAGAATTTGAAATATTACGATGCAGATACAGAATAATAAAAGAAAAACTTTCCTGCTAAAAAACCGTGAAAATTAAACAAAAACGACAAAAATTTACCCGACCGTTATTTAGAAAAATTTGGAAAACCTTGAAAAGAAGAGTCAAAACAATTGTAATTGGTAAAAAACATATCCTTTTTTTATCTTACCAAAATAAAGGACAAATAGTATTTGTCGGTAATTGATAGAAATGAAGTTTGTACTGGAAAATGATAAAACTAAAAAAACATAAAACAATATGAAAAAAAAGCTATTTGCGATTATTATCACAACGATCATCGTTTCTTGTAACGAAAAAGCTCCAAAAAAGGAAAACTCCGAAAAAACAGAAATTGCGGTTCAAAAAAATGAACAACCTGAAAAATCGATCCTTGAAACTGAAAAACCATCTTCGGAATGGGGTTATATGAAAGTAGATGTAGAAAATTTTCCGGTTACTGAAGAAACTTCGTTCGATACGTATGATGAATCCTATAGAGAAAACCATCCTGATGGAAGAGTTTATACAAAGCTAAAAAAAGAACAAATACAAAAATTAGGACTTCAAGATTGGCTTAAAAACGGAACGGATATTTCTGTTAATTATGAACTGCCCTATTCTGAAAATTTTAGAACTTTTGTATTTACATTTCAAGATGGAGAAATGGAACTTAAAACTTTTATGGTAACTTTTGATAAAAAATTTAAGAAAATTGATGAATTACAAATTGCTTATGACGAAATTGCGGAATCTTGGATGTGGACAAAAAGCGCTATTTCTAAAAACAAAATTGAAGTGAAAGATTATAACGAATCCAGTGGAGAAACAGAGATTACGACAACAATTTATAAACTTGACGAAAATGGTAGATTTGTAAAGTTGTCGAAGAATGAACCCAAAATGGAATAAACACTACTCTAACAAGGTTTTTGCTTCAGGCAGGCTGAATTGTAAAATTCAACGGTAGTTTTTCAATTGAACTTTAGCTTTTGTGTTTCGATTTCCCGTCTAAACATAAAGCCAAGAAATGTTGGTATAAATTTTAAGCCAAAAACGTTCAACACAAATAGTAATGGTAAAGAAAAGTTGAAGTTTAAGAAACAATCCAACTCATTCGTTTATTTGAGTTCAAAATTGACTGCAAGTAAATAGACTTTTCAAAGATTTTAGTTTTTTAATATTTTTATGACAAACAAGTATTTAGCCATTAAAAAATAAGTGACACATTTGAAATGTACTTAACGAATCAAATATGTCACTTATTTTAAATACATTTTTTTTAATTGATTTCAATTTCTTTAGTTTAAAAAATACCCTTTATGATCCTTTGCCCATTTTGCTAAAGATGTCATTTGAACAGGCAGTTTTTCTAATATTTCAAACATATTAGGATTGAATTTTGGAGGAAAATCTGTTGAGTTTTGAAGACCTTCATAAAAAGAAGCAACACCTGCAGCACCCGCTTCTCCTACAAATGGTTTTAATATTTCACCAAATTCTTTGGCTGGCTGTGTATAATAGGTAATTTTTTCACCCACACCTTCAGAAAAACGTTCTGCCAAATCATTTCCTTTTAAGTTTTCTAATCCACTAACTTGAAAAGAGTCTGCTTTTAAATTCTCGTTGTATATTGCTTCCACCACAAAAGCACTTACATCTCTTGACGCAATCCAACCAATAGGCATTATTTCCGGTGTCGGGTAAGCTAATTTTTTTTCTTCTTTTACAAATGGCGCACAAAAAGATCCCATCATATTCTCCATATAAATAGTGGGTTCAATAATTACATAATCTAAACCACTATTTTGAAGATAATCTTTAATGTCTAATTTAACGTCTTCACCGGGAATTCCTATTTTTTGTGGAATCAACCAACCACTTGTATTCCATACTATTTTCTTTACATTATTTGCCTTTGCAGCATCAATTACATTTTTAGCATATTGCAAACCATCAAACGGATTTGGCAAAGAAACAGGAACCATAAATGCTATTGCATCTATACCTTTGGTTATCTCTATCATTTTTTGAGGATCACTCAAATTTGCTAAAACAGGCGTTGCACCTGCCTTACTTAATTTTTCAAAACTCTTCTCAGAACTTGTTGCAGCTATTACTTCTGCTCCTTTTTTAATCCCTTCTGATATTACGTGGAACTGCTGTGAGCCTGTAGCTCCAAATACTAATATTCTCATTCTTTTACTTTGTTTTTAAATATTAAAAATTGTTTTTTTATAACATTGAATTATTAATTATTTCATTTTTCTTCCAACAATGACGTCCAAATCACCAAAAATTTCTTTTGCAAGCCGTAATAGCAATTTGCTTATTTACTTTTTGTGAAATATTCTTTTATTTATTCTTGAAATTATTTGTACAAAAGTATAATGTTACTTACTTTTGTACAAGTACTTACTATTTAGTTAAGTACTTACTTAAAAGTTAGAATTACTGATTATCAATGGAAAAAAAGTTAAAAATAATTTCTCCTTGCGACGAGAAATGTCCAGTTAGGGCGTCTCTGTCACTTTTGAGTGGTAAATGGACGTTATTAATATTGTTTCAAATCAACGAAAATGTAGTGCGTTATGGTGAACTTAAGAGAGCCATTCCGGGCATCAGCGAAAAGATGCTTATACAAGAATTAAATATGCTTATTGAAAATAAATTTGTAAGTAAAAAATCATATCCGGAAATTCCGCCAAAAGTAGAATATACTTTAACAGAACTTGGATTAAAAACCTTGCCGATAGTAGATCAACTTGCAAACTTTGGATTAGAAAATTTAATATAAATTACCTGCCACAAACAAGCGTTCGTCAAAAATACTATATACAATACTAAAAAAACTGTATGAAAATTGAAAACCATAAAATTTAATAAAACAGAATGTGGGGTTAACTTTTTGCTTAACGTGCTAAATGGATCTGAATTGGCAGAAAAATACATGCTTTCTGAAATTCACAACTCTGATTCGTTTGAAATCGTGGTATTCAGAAAAGGAAATGGTGAAGCATATATAGATAATAGAAAAATAGAAATTATTGACAATTGCATTCTATTCATTTCTCCCTTTCAATTAAAAAAATGGAACGTTAATTTTTCTACATTAGAATTCACGATTTTAGTTTTTCAGGAAGAATTCTTAAACGAATTTTTTGCCGATAAGTTTTTCACTTATAAGCTTTTATACTTTTATCAATACGACCATCCTATTCGGTTAAATTTAAATCAAGAAAAAATACAAGGACTCTGTAATATTTTACAAGAAATTAAAACAGAGCTAGTTTCTCCAAATCTGGATAGTGCCCATATTATCCGTTCCTTAATTTACTATTTATTACAGCGTCTTAACAGGGATTATGCAATTAAAAATAATTTGCCTTTTCAGATTGAGACAGACAACCATGCTTATGCTTTCAAAAAATTGCTGGAACAACATATCAAAGAAAAACAACGCATAGAAGATTATAGCAACTTATTGGGTATTAGCAGAATTACACTTAATAAAGCTGTTAAAAAAAAATTTAACCAAACGGCAACACAGCTTTTAAAAAACAGACTCCTGATCGAAATAAAAAATGAATTGCTGTATTCCAATAAAACCATTAGCGAAATAGCCTTTAATATTGGGTATTCTGAACCCAACCATCTGATGCGTTTTTTCAAAAAACAAACAGGTTTTACCGCTTCAGAATTTCAGTCGGCTTATCAAAATGGTAGCTTATCATAAATACTAGGTAGCCAGAAAAATTTGGCGGTGATGTAATTTTGCCTCATAATTTTAAAATTCTAAATTATGAACATCCAATTAATAAGAAACGCCACCATTGTTGTAGAATATGCCGGAAAGAAAATCTTGGTAGACCCTATGTTTTCTAAAAAAGGTGAACTTGCTTCGGCGCCTATACCGGCAAAAGACTGGAACATGAAAAGAAATCCGCTTCATGAACTCCCTGTTTCCGTTGAAGAAATTATAAAAGATATCGATTTTGTTTTTTTAAGCCACTTACATTTTGACCATTGGGATAAAGCTGCTGAAAAAGCATTACCTAAAGGGATTAAGATTTTTGTTCAAGATGAAAATGACCAGCAAAAGATTAAAAAATCAGGATTTACAGATGTTGAAATACTATCCGAACACTCAAAATACGGAGATATTAAGCTCAGTAGAACAAAAGCACAGCATGGCAATGGCTTCATACTGCGAATTGCCGGTCACGTTTGCGGATTGGTTTTGCAACATCCAACAGAGAAAACACTTTATATTACTGCCGACACCATTTGGTACGAAGAAGTTGAGAAAATCATAAGGAAATACAATCCGGAGGTTATTGTAGTAAATGGAGGTGACAACAGGTTTATAATAGGCAATCAACTGGTTATGAATAAAGCAGATATTTATAGTGTGCATAAAGCGTCTCCAGATGCAAAAATAGTGGTGGTACATATGGAAGGTGTAAACCACAACACCCTTTCAAGGAAAGAATTAAGAGCATTTCTTAATGAAAAATCAATCAGCAATAATGTATTAATTCCGGAGGATGGGGAAAAAATAAAATTTAATGGAAAATAATTGGGGACAAAATAAACACAGCTTACACATGGTTTCTACAAGTCTATAGAACTAAAAGATTACAACACTGCGACAAGCTATTATCACGAAGATTCCACTTTTTATCTTCAGGTTTTAAAACAAAATTGGTGCGACAGGAAAAGACAAACGTAGATTTTTCATAGATTTATAACGTATAGACAAAATTCCAGCAGACACATCGGATTGGCAATATGGCAGCTTATGTACTTTTATGACAGTTTAATACAAGATTAAAATTCAGGTTTTTAATTGAACATTTGTGCTAAAAACCTGCCACTTTGCCAATCTGCAAAGAGTTTTATAGGTTAAGATAAAACAACCGTTCAAATCAACACTTTTGAAAACTTGACCAGAACAAAAAAACCGCAACCGAAATTATTTCACAGCCGCTCCCTATATTCTTTCGGAGTAAGACCAAGCAATTTTTTCACATATCGGGTAAAAAATGAACGGCTCGAAAAATCCATCTCATCGGAAATTTCGAAAATGTTCAGGTTTTTGTTTTGCAACATGATTATTATCCTTTCTTTCGCGTAACGTTGTATCCATTCTGAAGCGGTAATTCGAGTATTGACTTTACAAATATAATTGAGATATTTGGGTGTAATATTGAGCTTATCACTATAAAATCGCACTTTGCGTTCTTGCATACAATGTTCCTGTACCAATTGTAAAAAACGTTCGTATAATGTTCCGCTTTGCAAACTTCGTTTCCGTCTGTCGAGTTCAGCTTCAAAAATGTGCCACATTTCCAACAAGAAAATTTGCATCTGGAGTTTCAATATTTCTTCATAAAATCGGTGGTTTGTTTCTTGTGACTTATCAAAAAGCAACTGAAAGTTTTTCAAGATTTTTTCTTTGTCTTTTTTATCAGGGTGCAAAATCGGATTTTCTTTGGAATGAATAACGCTGTCTATACTCGCATTGGCGCTTGGCAAATTTGCTGTCAATAGATCGCTCTCCACAAAAAGCAATGTTGCTTTGAAATTTGCTGAGAAGCATAAATCCGAAACATTAAGACCTGCTAACCAAAAGATAAATTCCCCTTTTTTGCTTTGATGCTGTTGACCATTGAACATGAAAGTCACTGTTCCGCTTTGACAATAGATATGCGTGTGAAACCGAGTTTGAAAGTCATCGGGAAATTCAGCTGTTGATGCCGTTTTGTAGAGAATAACTTTTTGATTTTCTGACATTTTTCATTCCATTAAAAATACTTCAATAAAAATACGTAATATTTGACATTAATTGCGCTATTAATGTAATAAAACACTTTTAAAATACTCTTAACTTTGCCTTCTTAATTAAAAGGTAATGCAAACAACAGATATTTTTGAAAGATTACGCAATGGAGAAACCATTTCACCAATTGATCCGGATAGTTACAAAATGCGTGAAGCATCTTTTAGCACAAAAAAGTTGTTGGTTCAAATGAATAATGCCACTAAACCAGAAATTATCAGAAGTTTATTAAGCCAAATTACAGGTACTGAAATTGATGAAACCACTACTCTTTTTACCCCACTTCATATCAATTACGGAAAACACACCAAAATTGGCAAAAATATATTCATCAATTTTGATTGTGTGTTTTTAGATTTAGGCGGGATTACCATTGAAGACAACGTTTTAATCGCACCCAAAGTGAGTTTATTAACTGAAGGACATCCAACCTCAATTGAAGACCGACATTCATTAATTCCAAAACCTATTCACATCAAAAAAAATGCGTGGATTGGTGCAAATGCTACCATTTTGCAAGGTGTTACCATTGGCGAAAATGCTGTAGTCGCAGCAGGTTCTGTGGTTTCAAAAGATGTTCCCGACAATACTATCGTAGGTGGAATTCCTGCAAAAATCATCAAAACAATTTAAAACATTCATACAATGAAAAAATTATTATTAATCGCAATACTACTCCTTTTAACAGGACATATATTTGCACAAAACAAAAAATCTAAATCAAAAAAAATGGAAAAAGCAGAACAATATACTTTTCAACTAAACGAAAGTGTAACAAGAGAAAAAGTAAGCTTCAAAAACCGTTATGGCATTACACTTTCAGGCGATTTGTATCTTCCAAAAAATGCAGGAAGCGAAAAAATTTCTGCTTTGGCAATCAGCGGACCTTTCGGAGCTGTAAAAGAACAATCTTCGGGATTGTACGCCAACCAAATGGCAGAACGTGGTTTTGCAGTCATTGCTTTCGATCCTTCTTATACAGGTGAAAGTAGTGGTGAACCAAGAAATTTGGCTTCGCCGGAAATAAATACAGAAGATTTCAGTGCAGCCGTAGATTTTTTAGGCTTACAGAAAAATGTGGATAGAAATAAAATTGGCATCATCGGGATTTGCGGTTTTGGTGGTTTTGCCTTAAACGCAGCCGCAATCGACAAACGTGTGAAAGCAGTTGCTACTTCTACAATGTATGATATGACCAGAGTGATGTCTAAAGGATATAACGATGTAACAACATTAGAACAACGCACGAAAACATTAGAACAATTGGGTGAGCAACGTTGGAAAGATGCTGAAGCAGGAACATTTGCTTATGGACCAGAATACAATAAAGCCTTGAAAGGTGATGAACCACAATTTGTAAAAGAATACTACGATTATTATCGTACACCAAGAGGTTTTCACGAACGCTCAGTAAATTCTGGAAATTCATGGACAGCAACTACTCCTTTATCGTTTATGAATATGCCGATTTTAACTTACATTAAAGAAATTTCGCCAAGACCAGTTTTGATTATTGCAGGCGAAAAAGCGCACTCAAGATATTTTAGTGAAACCGCATTTCAAAATGCCAATGAACCAAAAGAGTTGGTAATAGTTCCGAATGCGATTCACGTTGATTTGTATGATAACATGAATTTAATTCCGTTTGATAAATTGGAAAGCTTCTTTAAAACTAATTTAAAGTAACAAATTGATTATAAAGCATTTATTTTTAATTATTCTAACTTTTGTAACAGTTCTTTTTTTCAGTACATCATCTTGCAACAAAGAAGAAGACAATAATATTATCGAAAATAGCAACCCAATGACCAGTGGAAAAATTAAAATAAAAGTCAATTCTCAAACTTTTACAGCTACACTTTTAGACCATACTTCGGCAAAAGCTTTCAAGGAAATGCTACCTTTAACAATCAATATGATTGAACTGAACGGAAATGAAAAATATTACGATTTTGTCAATAATCTTCCAACAAATGCTTCCAACCTCGAAACGATAAAAAATGGCGACCTAATGTTGTATGGTTATAAAACGTTGGTACTTTTTTATCAATCTTTTTCAACATCATACAACTACACCAAATTTGGGACGATAGATGATGCAACAGTTTTGGCTGCTGCATTAGGTTCAGGAAATGTAGCGGTAACTTTTGAATTGGAATAAAAAGAAAATGTAAACTATAAGAACCACATCCTATAAAAGGTATTGGTAATATTGGAGCTGAAGTGTAAACTTCAGCTTTTGTTCTTCGATTAAACTTTTGTACTTTAGATCAGCGGAAGTGCTTCGATTGTCCCAAAATGCTACGTATTTTTAATTAAATCACAATCATACATTTTTCAAACGATCTGCTTTAAAACATATTGCAGGTTTTATCGGAATTATACCAGATTCATTAAGTCGATTAAAAAAATTGAAGTAAGAGGAACGAAATTATCATTTGCAAAGTAGAATATTTAATAACATACTTACCTTTATACTATTAACTACAAAAACAATAAGATATGATACGACTTACTTTTTTAGCACTTTTATTTATCACTCTTTTTTCTTGTAACAATTCAAAGCAAAATTCAGTTAGTATGGATAATTCAGCAACAAACAAGATCATTATTGAGCAGTATTTCAAACATTTTAATAAACACGAATGGCAAAGAATGGCTGAAATGTATATCGAACAGCCTGAAATGAAAGATCCAGCTTATGGAGTTAAAAATGTAAAAATGACAAAAGCTGACATTGTGAAAAAATATAGCGAACTCAATCAAATGATTCCTGATGTACATGACAGCGTAATAAATATGTATCATTCAGGTGACAACGTTATTGTTGAATTTGAATCTTCAGGAACAGCTCCAGAAGGTTCTAAATTTACGTTGCCCATCTGTACAATTTTTGAAATTAAGAATGGAAAAATAACAAAGGACTTAACGTATTATGACAACTTTGAAGAAAAATAAAAACCGCAGATAAAAATGAACAAAACATTACTTCTAATATTGACGCTACTGGTTTTTTCCTGCAAGGATAAAGACAATAGTAAGGAGCAAAAAATATTTGATAGAATCGACTTTGTATATAATTTAAAACAAACGGTATCTGAAAAAACGTGGGCAACTTTTAACGATAAGGAATATGACCTGCCTCTTGTTTATTTCACTGATACAAGTTCTTACATTGCTAATCCGACAGAAAAATTCTTGAAAACATTCAAATCAGGCTTAGTTTTTGAAAACCAACTCATAAAAATTTACAAAACGAATAACAGAGTAGACAGTTTACCATTTCATATGGAAACAGGCATGACATTAGGCGACCCGACTGACAATTATAATTATCATTCTCCCTTTATGATGTGTAGTAGCTATGAAGAAACCTCTAAAACAATTCCGAATGTTCTTTCAACCGAAGAATGGACTACGATGATCATGCATGAATACTTTCACGGATATCAGTACAAACATAAACCTTACATGGATTACTATGAAAAAGAAATTGTACAAATTCAGCCAGACAGCTTAACAGCAGTTTACAAAAACAATTCTTGGTTTAAAAACTCAATTGACGAGGAAAATGAACTGTTGCTAAAAGCCATTACTGAAACAGACAATATAAAAATTACAAACACCATAAACGATTTTTTTGCATTAAGAACCCAACGAAGAAAAACAGTATTGACGAAAATGAAATTTGATATTTCCAAGTATGAAAAATGCTACGAAACAATGGAAGGTACAGCACGATACATTGAATATTCGCTTTACAAACTTTATGCAACAAAACAACCTGATTACAAATTATTAAAGTCTGACACTTCTTTCAGGTCATTTGAAAAATTTCGCAATTACGACATAACAAAAGACGAATGGCTTTACAAAACAGAAAAAACAATATATTTCTATGCCGTTGGTTTTAATATGGCAAGACTTTTAGATAAATTAAAAATTGAATACAAATCACGCCTCTTTAAAGAAGGAAAAATTACGATGGAAGATATACTACTTGAAAAACAAAACGGAAGCTAACCTCAGTTTGGAAATATGGAGGCTGAACTGCTTCAGCGAAACATAGTAGAATGTTCAACTTCAGAAATTCTATTGAAGTTTATGCCAAAAATCTGCCACTTCTCTAAGCCGCAAACTTTTATCAAAAACCATAAAAACAAAACCATATATTTTGTTAAAAAGAAAACCAGATCAACCGATCTGGTTTTTGATTGAAATACACTTTTGCAAATGTATCTCGACAATATAATGATGTATGTGAATGTGTTTCTCATGAAAACCGCTTTCATAGCCCAGATTGAACGGTCTGTCTGAGCTCTTTTTATAAGAAGGGAAAAAAGCCGGGCATAAAAAAGCGAGTAGTGAAAGCTGGATAAAGCTCCTGAAAAATCAGTTACAAATGGTAAGAAAACTATGTCCTCTCATATGAATTTTCATGATGGCTTCCGACTTTAATTCCGTATAAACACTTTGATCAAATGCTTCTACTTCTTTTAATTTCTGATCAATAAAATCAGCAATTTTTACAGCCGAACAGTAAAAATCCCTGTACAAAGAAATGTCGACTGTGCTTCCAAAACGTGGCAAATATGCTTTTAAGAAAGGAATTGTTTTCTGATGCTGATCATAATCTAAACAATATCCGTTTTTTTCTCGAAGCGTGATGATTTCGTAATGATTGAAATAATCGATTACGGTTTCGTTTTCTTTCATCGAGATTTGATATTGCTGAAAATAGGTATGAATTTTATCTAAAACACATTGTGCATAATCCATCATAGAGATGGTTTTTGCCTCTGAAACAGAATTGATTTTTGTATTAGAATTTTTAGAATTTCTGTCAATCTGAAATGATATTCCATAATTTTCAAGGAAAGAAAAAAAGCAGTTTTTTACTTGTATCAATGCCTCGGTCTGCAGTTTGTCTTCAGAAAAATTGTAACACAAATACGGCTTATAAACATCTTTCATGGTCAGGAGAAAATCTGTTTCGTTGGTATTTTTATCGTTTTCGAACCATTTTTCAAGATTATTATAATATTCATTTTCAAATTCTCTGAAACTTAAATAAAACGGGATTTCCATAGCTCTAATATTTATATTACAAAGCTATTGGCGTAATGCGACAAAACTTGACGTGTTTTATTTAAGATTGAAAAAATTTTTACAGATCATAAAAAGTCCGGCTCTGAAAACAGAACCGGACTCCACGATTGAAATAATGATATATGAATAAAAAACTACTCCTATTTCCAGCCGCCACCTAAACTTTTATAGATGTCGACAACAGTACTCAGTTGCTTTTGCTTGGCTTCAATCAACTCCATTTTTGCATCCAAAGCATCTCTCTGGTTTAATAAAACTTCCAGATAATCTGCTCTTGAATTCATAAAAAGCTGATTGGCAATAGTAATAGACTGATCCAAAGCCTGAGTTTCCTGAGATTTAAGCTGATAATACTGATCGATGTTTTTCACTTTATACATCAGATTTGAAATATCCAGATATGCATTCAGAATCGTCTTGTCGTATTCGTACAAAGCTTGAATCTGTTTCGCATCTGCCGTCTGAAAATTCGCTTTAATCGCACTTTTATTAATCAGCGGACCCGCCAATTCACCCACCAGATTATAAGCAATAGATTCCGGCATTTTAATTAAATAAGATGGCTTAAAAGCTTCCAATCCTAAAGTTGCAGAGATTTCCAATGTAGGATAAAATTCTTTTCTTGCCGCTTCAACGTCTAATTTCGCAGATTTTAATTCCAACTCAGCCTGTTTTATGTCGGGACGGTTTGCCAATAACTGAGACGGAATTCCCGTGTAAACCGTTTGCGGAATGATCGTCATAAAACTTTCTTTCGTTCTCACAATGGGTTGCGGATAACGACCACAAAGCGCATTGATCTGATTTTCTTTTTCAGTGATTTCCTGACGAATTGTATATTCTGTAGCTTTAGATTTTGCCAGTTCAGCCTCAAACTTTTTCACTGCCAATTCCGTTGCTGCAGCAGCCTGCTTCTGAATTTTTGAAATTTCTAAAGCTCTAGTCTGCAACTTGATGTATTGCTGAATAATATCCAGCTGATTATCCAAAGCCAACAATTCGTAATAATTATCGGCAACTTCTTCAATCAGATTAGACAAAACAAAATTCTTCCCTTCAACGGTTGAAAGATAATGAGCAACAGCAGCATCCTTCTCAGTTCTGAGTTTTTTCCAGATGTCGATTTCCCAGTTTGCCATCAAACCGCCTTCAAAATTTCCAAGTGGATCGGGCATTTCTTTTCCCTGCTCAATTTCTGTAGATGCATCTCCCGCTCCTTCACTTGTATAACGACCCGCTTTTTTTACTCCGGCTCCTAAACCTGCTCTTACGGTTGGAGAAAGTTTTCCTTTTTTAGCAACAATTCCGCTTTTGGCGATCTCAATTTCCTGTAAGGTAATCATCAACTCCTGATTATTTTTCAGAGAAGTCTCAATCAAACTTACCAGATTCGGATCTGTAAAAAACTGTCTCCACGGTGTAGTTCCGCTGTTAGTATTTGCGTCCTGCTGTTCGTTTTGATTAAAATTTTCAGGAATATTATTTTTCACATCATCCTTAATGACAGTCGCCATCGGTGCTTTGCAACTCGCTAAGACTAACGATACAACAATTGCTGCAATATATTTATTATAAATCTTCATGTTTATTATCGTGTTGATAAGGTTCTGTTTGTTCAGTTAAAGGATTTTCTTCTTCATATTTTGCCAGTCTCGATTTATCTGCAATTGTTCCAAAAATATAATACAACCCAGGAATAATCATCAATCCGAAAATAGTTCCGATAAGCATTCCACCCGCTGCAGCTGTACCAATAGTTCGGTTACCAATTGCACCGGGTCCTGTTGCCATTACCAAAGGAATTAAACCTGCAATAAATGCAAATGAGGTCATCAGAATAGGACGGAAACGAATTGCCGCTCCTTCAATTGCTGCTTTTGCCACAGGAATTCCTTCTTCTGCTTTCTTCTGAACTGCAAATTCAATGATCAATACTGCATTTTTACCTAAAAGTCCAATAAGCATAACCATGGCAACCTGCGCGTAAATATTGTTTTCCAATCCTAATAATTTCAGACATAAAAAGGCTCCGAAAATACCTGTAGGTAAAGAAAGAATTACCGGTAAAGGAAGAATAAAGCTTTCATACTGAGCCGAAAGAATTAAATAAACAAATCCTAAACAGATCAGAAAGATATAAACCGCTTCATTACCACGACCCACTTCATCTTTTGAAATTCCCGCCCAGTCGATTCCGAAACCTCTTGGTAATGTTTTATCGGCAACTTCCTGAATGGCTTTAATTGCCTGTCCGGAACTGTAACCCGGCGCAGGAGTTCCGCTTACTTCAGAAGAATTGTACATATTGTGACGTGTGATTTCAGAAAGACCATATACTTTTTCCAAATGCATAAAATCTGAATACGGAACCATCTGATCCTTATCGTTTTTCACATATAATTTCAACAAATCACTCGGCAAAGCACGATATTGCGGACCTGCCTGAACAATAACTTTATACGGTCTATCGAAACGGATGAAACTTGTTTCGTAGTTGGAACCAATTAATGTAGAAAGATTATCCATCGCTTTCTCAATGCTCACACCTTTTTGTTCGGCTAAATCATTATCGATTTTAAGCATATATTGAGGAAAACTCGCAGAATAGAAAGTAAATGCAGAGCCTAATTCCGGACGCTTTTTTAATTCTTTCACAAAATCAGTACTCACCTGTTCCATCTTCTGATAATCTCCGCTTCCGGCTTTATCCAAAAGTCTTAATTCAAATCCACCTGCTGCACCATAACCAGGAATGGAAGGCGGCTGGAAAAATTCAATATTTGCACCCGGAATATTTTTGGCTTTTTCTTCAAGCTTTTCAATAATTTCGGCAGCAGATTCTGAACGGTCTTCCCAACTTTTAAGGTTAATCAAGCACGTTCCTGAATTCGAACCTGTACCTTCCGTCAGAATTTCGTAACCTGCTAATGAAGAAACAGACTGCACTCCATCAATATCTTCAGATTCTTTTAATAATTCTTTGGCAATCTGATTTGTTCTTTCTAATGTAGAACCCGGTGGCGTCTGAATAATGGCATAAATCATCCCCTGATCTTCTCCCGGAATAAATCCTGAAGGCAATGAGTTGCTCAAAAAGTAAGTACAGGCACTGAAAATCAATAATAAAGGAAGCGTGATGAACTTTTTAGTCACTGTTTTATTCAGCAACTTTTCATATTTCCCTGCTCCTTTTGTAAATACATTATTAAACTTATCTAAAAGAATCGTGATCGAACCTCTTTTCTTAGCTTTTCCATGGTTATTTTTTAGAATTAAAGCACATAAAGCCGGAGTCAAAGTCAATGCAACAACTCCCGAAAGAATAATCGACGATGCCATTGTAATCGAGAACTGACGGTAGAACACTCCTACAGGACCCGACATAAACGCCACCGGAATAAATACAGCTGCCATTACCAAGGTAATTGCGATAATTGCTCCACTGATTTCATGCATCGCTTCTTCAGTCGCTTTCAATGCAGAAAGACCTTTCTCTTCCATTTTTGCGTGAACAGCTTCTATCACTACAATTGCATCATCGACGACGACACCGATTGCCATTACTAATGCAAAAAGCGAAATCATATTTAAAGTAATTCCGAATGCGGACATCACCGCAAAAGTTCCTACCAAAGAAACCGGAACTGCAATTGCCGGAATTAATGTAGAACGCCAGTCTCCTAAAAACAAAAATACCACAATTGCAACTAAGACGAACGCCTCAAACAAGGTATGAATTACTTTCTCGATAGAAGCATCCAAAAATTTCGACACATCATAACTGATGTCATAATGCATTCCTTTTGGAAAATTGGTTTTCTCAAGATCTGCCATTAAGGTTTTTACGTTTTTAATAACATCACTTGCATTAGATCCGTAAGATTGTTTTACGGTAATCGCAGCAGAAGGTTTTCCGTTTAATGTAGAATAAATATCATACATTGAGCTGCCAAATTCTATATCGGCGACATCTTTCAGTCTTATAAATTCTCCACCGGATTTGGCTTTAAGAATAATATTTCCATAATCCTTTTCATTATTAAAACGACCCGGATATTTTAAAATATACTCAAACGATTGAGAACGTTTACCAGAACTCTCCCCTGTCTTTCCGGGAGAAGCTTCTAAACTTTGTTCGTTCAGAGCTTCCATTACTTCATCTGCGGAAATATTATAAGCCGTTAAACGGTCTGGTTTAAGCCAAATACGCATTGCGTATTCTCTTGTTCCCAAAATATCGGCAAAACCCACTCCACTTACCCTTCTCAATTCAGACATCACATTAATATCTGCATAATTGAAAAGGAATTTCTGATCAGCTTTAGGGTCGTCGCTGTACAGGTTAATGTACATCAACATATTGGGTTCTTCACGGGTAATTTTAACCCCTTCACGCACTACCAAAGGCGGAAGTTTGTTAACGGCAGAAGAAACACGGTTCTGCACATTTACTGCAGCAACATTGGGATCTGTTCCCAGATCAAAAACCACCTGAATAGAAGTTTCCCCGTCATTTCCCGCATCGGAAGTCATATATTTCATTCCGGGAACACCATTTAATGAGCGTTCCAAAGGAATGACAACTGCTTTTACCAGCAATTCGTTATTAGCTCCTGGATATGTTGCGGTAATATTTACTTTTGGCGGAGAAATTGATGGAAACTGAGTTACGGGAAGTTTCATTAAAGATAAAACTCCCATAAAAACAATAATCAGCGAGATTACAATTGACAGAACAGGTCTGCGAATGAATTTTTTAAACATAATAATGTTGGATGTTGGATGTTAGATGATGGATATTTGATCGTGTATTGAAAATTTGACAATACAATCATTTAATACTCATCTATTATCATTTTATTATTACTCTGCTTTTAATTTTAAAGACTGAAGAACTTTCTTGGGATCCTGGAATTTCACTTTTACTTTTTGATCGTCTTTCACTTTCTGAACACCATCCAGCAATATTTTTTCGTCCTGAGAAATTCCTGAAGAAACCACATATATATCTGGAAGTTCGTAGACGATCTTAATATTTTTAGATTTTGCAACTCCGTTTTTATCAATCACAAAAACATATTTCTGATCCTGAATTTCATAAGTAGCTTTTTGAGGAATAATTAAAGCGCCTTTAAGTGGCAACGTCATACGAACTTTACCTGTCTCTCCATTTCTCAACAGTTTTTCAGGATTTGGAAATTTTGCTCTGAATGCTATATTTCCTGTTTCGTTATCAAATTGTCCTTCAATAGTCTGAATTGCACCTTGTTGATTAAACATTTCACCATTTGCCATCATTAAGCTTACATTCTGGCTTCCACGATCTGCAACATGCGTCTGATAATTTAAATATTCAGGTTCTGATACATTGAAGTAAGTATAGATGTTGGTATTGTCTGAAAGAGTAGTCAAAAGATCTCCTTCATCTACCAAACTTCCCAATTTCAGAGGAATTCTGTCGATAACTCCTGAAAATGGAGCTCTAATATCTGTAAAAGAAAGATGAATCTGCGCCAGTTTCATTTCTGCATTTGCAGCATCTAATTTGGCTTTAGCCATTAATCTTTCATTTTTCGAAACAATGTTATTATTGGCAAGCGTACTTGCATTTTTCAGTTCAATGGAAGCCTGCTCCACTTCTGCTCTTGCTTTTAACAGTTCAGCCTGATAAATCTGCGGCATAATTCTAAACAGAGTTTGACCGGCTCTTACATACTGACCTTCATCTACGTAAATTTTTTCAAGGAAGCCTTTTTCCTGAGCGCGAACTTCGATATTCTTCACAGATTGTATCTGCGCAACAAAATCTTTGTTAATAATGGTATCCATTTTCAGAGGTGAAGTTACGGGATATACAGAATCTTCCTGTTTTTCTTCTTTTTTCTCGTTACAGCTAAACAGTAGGAGAATTGCGCTTAATGCAACGCCTGAGACAACTCTTTTCATCATAATTTTAGAGTGGTATAAATCGTTAAAAATTTTATTTGAATTAAATAGTTCTTGAAATTTTACCTTGTGAATCAAAATAAGCACAAAGCAAAGCTTTCGTTCCTGTTTTGGAACAAAGAAAGATTATCGGAAAATTGGATTTTAAATTCTGATAGAACGGATCAGAATAAATGTTTTTACAGAATGAATGTGCTGTAAAAAATGGTTGATTAAAGGCTTAAGTCTCTTTTTGAACAGTAATCCAAAAGAAAAAATTAAACCAAATACGCTGGCAAAAGCGATAATTGCCTGAAACGTATCCGACAGCTGAAAATCTTCTTCAGCTACATCAAATGAAACGCTGTCTGTGCGATCCACAGATTGCTGCGCAGAAAATTTTTGTGCAGAATGAGTAGCCTGCTCTACTTTTTCGGGATAATTGTGAGAAATATGACCAGAAAAATCATTGTATAAAGTTTTTACATTAAGCTTGCTTTCCACTACGAATAGCAGAAAAAGAGCAGTCAAAAAGTAAACAATATAATTTCTCATTTCGAGTTGCAAATGTAAGATGAGATTTCAATAGATGATTCAATGTTAACAAAGTTTAACGCATCTTTAAAAAATATGAAAACTGAATGGCAGAAAGATAAAATTACATTTAAGTTAAAAAAATAACTTAAATACACTAAGGAAAATATTTAAATTACTAAAAATTAACATATTTTAAAGAAAAATAATTGTAATTTTGCATCACCACATCAATATTAAATGTAAACTCTTAAAATTCACAATAATAAATGAAAAAATCTCTATTAGGATTATTTGTAATCCTCACTATTTCAGCATGTAAGCATTCCGGAAAAGATCCCGATGTATCAGTTATTAATACCGAAACTACATCAAAAGATGACATCAGCAAAGAAACTATTTCTGACAGCTATGGTGACGAAATGGAAATTGTAACCAATAAAACTAAAGAAATTGTAACTGTACATCTTAACGGAAAGACATACGAACTTAAGAAAAATAAAACAACATCTGGTTTTTCGACTGCAGACAATAAATATTTGTATACCGAGACAAAAAATGAAGTGACCTTTCTAAAAAAAGATGCAGATATGGTTTTATTTCATGGTAAAAGAAAACAAGCCGAAACTAAAATGGCTTCACAATAAGAAAAAGACGCTTTTTTAAGCGTCTTTCTTGTTAAATCGATCTAATGAAATTTCTTCTGGCAAATCTGTATTATTTTCTATAAAATCGTACAAACTTTTTGAGAAATAACAACCGCTAAGAATACCTCTTGCTCCAAGACCATTAAAAACATATAGATTTTTGTGTTGCGGATGCCTTCCTAAAATTGGTCGACGATCTTTTACGGTAGGTCTGAAACCAAAATGAATTTCTTTTACATCAAAACTATTTGGATAAAACTCTGACAGACCGTTTTTTAGCTGTTCTACAGCAGAATCATCAATATTTTCATGCATTTGTTCTCTATCGTATGTACCTCCATAAAAATAGAGATTATCTTTTAAAGGAAATAAAAAATGCTTTTTCTTTATCGTTATATCTTCTGGTATTGACTGAGAGAGTTTGACTCTGATATGATGCCCTTTATTAGGAATTACCTGAATATCTGAAAAATACGGATTGTTTTTAACATTCATTCCTTCACAAAAAATAATATTCTTGAATCTGAAATTTCCATATGTAGAATCTGAGACATTTAATTTATCATAATCAAATTTTTCTTTGACGAGTTGAGAATTATCCTCATGATACTTTAATAGATCATCAAAAAAACCTTGAACGTTTAGTCTTGCTGACTGTTCTACCATTCCGGTATTGAAATCATTTTTAACAACTTCAAGATGCTTAAAGTCTTCATTTAAAAAAGGTAAGAGTTCTTCTGTTTTTGATTTTTTCAACCATAATTTCTGTTCATTTTCATCATGGAAAATTCTGTGAATAGAAGCATTAATTAAATAATTTTCACCTGTATAATTTTCAATTTCATTGAGAGAAGTTCTAAGAAAATCTAGCTGTTCTTGAGCTAACCAAAAAGTAGTAAACTTTTTAAGAACAACAGGATTTATAATTCCCGCGGAAATCTGGGATGCACTCTTTTTTCCTTCAGAAAAAATAACAAATGACTTTTTATTTTTAGTCAGTTGATGAGCGAAAAATAAGGCAGCATAACCATCACCAACAATAATATAATCTACATTTTGCATAATAAAAAAACCTGAGTAAAAGTACTCAGGTTTTTTATAAATATCAAGTGAAATTTAGTAATTCCACATATCATTCTCCATTTGAAGAATTTGTTCTTTGATTTTGTCGCTTTCTTCTAACTGCTCTTCAGCATTTCTAGGGATGTAGTCTTTAATAACACCATCACCTAAACCATTTGAAGACTTATAGATTACAGAAGAAAACCTTCTAGCATTGATTATATCATCAAAAGATAAATCTGCAGATGAGTTTTTTCTATTGAAAACATAATTGTTTGCCAATATCTCCCTTGCTTTTGGATAATATACCCAGAAAAGATCTACTAACTCATCAGCACCGATTAATGGTTGACCATCGGGACCAACTCTACCAATAGAAGTTGGATCTGGACCCATTGCTGCAATACCAAGAGGTCTGTATTTCATCTGACCATCTCTTTTATCAATAAACCACATTCCCATGATTTTAAGAACCTTAACTTTCTCAGTTGTAGTTTTTATATAATCAGTGTATTGTTGTTTTTCAGCTTCAGTTAATGGTCTACCAGAGTTTATGATTTCAATTGCTTCATCATCTAGTCTTACACTTTCTAATTTTTTCTGAATTCCTTCAGGACTCAATTTAGTAGTGAAGTTTTCATCATCATACACTTCATCAATCTGATTATTAAGTGCTGCATCAAGCAAAATCTGATATAATGATCTCGTATTTTTAGAAAGCAATCCGTTTGGATTATCATAATAGAATGGCTGATTTATCTTATCATTCATATCTATTATCTCCCAAACCATAATACTTTTAAGGATGTCTTTATCATCCACAAATCCGTACTCAAGTGGTTTTACTTTATTGCTAATAACAGTATCTCCCACTTTTCTCATATTTTCAGCTCTCATTTGTCTGAATTCTTCTGGAGAAGAAGCATTTAGTATACTTTGGGAAAATGCAAACCCAGAAGCTAAAACTAAAAGACTGCTAATATATTTTTTCATAATATGATTTTACAAATTAATCTTATTGAACATTGATTACAACAGGTGAAATTTCTTTCAATCTCTGATTTCCTAAACCTGTAGCAGTTGCCTGAATATCATAAATATAAACAACATCTCCTGGTCTTAAGTTTCTTGTTAATCCTTCGGCAGCAGATAATGAACTACCTTGAATCATTGTACCTGCTCTACCCGGAAGTTTCAAAATAAAGCTGTTTACAGTAAATGAAACTGGGAAATCGAAGTCTGGTAATGCTGCAGTAACAATCTGATTTTTGATTGATTCAGCAGGCATACTATTAACAGATTTTGATCTAATCTGACCTTGAGGTCTAGGAATACCTTTAATTCTGTACTCAAATACTTCTGAAACAGTTTTACCAGTTGGATCAGTTCCTGAAAGTGTTAATTTAACTACGTTACCAGTAGAAGGAGTAACATTCCATTTACCTTTTCCTGTACTCTTAACGACAGCACCTGGAGCAGAAAGTGATAATTTAGCATTATCTGCACCTAATATAGATCCTGTTACCGGATTTTCCAATCCTCTATACATTACATTCATCTTATCAGCAGAAAGTAATAAACCTTGTTCAAGTTTTACTTGTTGAGGACCTGCAATTACATTGTATGTATGCGTGAAGGGGAATTGCTGAGCTTTACCTGAAGCATCGGTTAAAGTAATTACACCACCAATCTTTCTCTCACCAAGACCTCCTGTATTTAAAGGAAGATAACCTTTACCATTTTCCTGTCTGCTAACACCACTGATATTGATTTTATTACTGTTAGAATAAGTTCCTAACATTACAACTGCTTCAGCTTTTTTACCAGACTGAATATCTGAAGGTGCAGAAACAATAGCTTCGTACTGATTAAACTTAATGCTTGCATCTACTTTTTCCTGAAGCATTAAAGCTAATGCATCGGACTGTACATTTCTTGCATCATTCTGAATAATTTCTAAATTTGAAACAGCAGCAATAAGTGGCTGGTTATAAAATTTATTCTGAAACCAAGTTTTTCCATTTGGAGATTTTCCGTTAGGATATTCTGCAGTTAATGAAGTGTTTGCTCTTTCAACCAACTTTAACAATTGAGGGTTATTTCCAAAAGTAGAAACGATATAAGATCTTACATCATCCATTTTCTTCTTCAACTCAAGTGCGTTTGCAGATGGTTTGTTTTCATCACCGTCTTTAAAAAAATAGGCAATTGTAGCTTCATTATTGTTAAGCGCAGAAAAATTCTCGCTTACTTCCATGTCCTTTCCGGTCTTTGGATCTTTATCTATAAACTCAGAATCTTTCTTAAGTTTAATTTTAATTTTCTCAGCCGCATCTACTAAAACATCAAGTTTTGTTTTTAAAACTTTATACTGCTCCCAAGGCTGCGCATAAGTATCTGGAACTTGCTGTGCTTTGGCTTCTAAAGTTTTTTCAAAAATCTGTTCATTTTTTTGCTCTGTCAAAAACCTTGTTTCTTTAAGAGCTCTTGTAGAATCATAATATGATCTGATGATTTCAACATCAATGTTTAGGGCCATCATTGCGATGAACACCAAATACATTAGGTTGATCATCTTCTGACGTGGAGTCTGTTTTCCTTTTGCCATTATCTTTCTTTAGTTTTTTATTAAATTAATGGTTGAGGATTACGACTTCATTGCAGTTAACATACCACCATAAACTCTGTTTAAGCTGTTTAAGTTAGATGTTAAACCTAATAATTCTTGATTAAACTTCTCAGACTGTTCAGCAGATTTTTGCATATCTTCTACATACTTTTTAGCAAATTCAGATTGTCTTTGACCACTTTCCAATTGCATTGCATATAGTGCGTTCATACTTTCCATATGCTGAGCAGCTTTATTTAACTGATCATTATATTTATGAGTAGAAGCAGAAACGTCAACAGTTTGGTTGATCTGATCTACAGAGCTTGAAAATTTATCAATACCTGTTCTTAATCTATCGAATAACTGAACATCTAATTTTGCATCCTGAAGCATCTTATCTAATTTTCCAGACAAAGAATTTTCCAATTCAGCAAAGTGATCAGTTGTATTTTTAGCTGAAATATTTGAGTGTAATGGGTTTGGGTTTGCATGCTTATCTAAAAGTTCAGGATAAACATTTTCCCAATGATAAGACTCTTCAGCTGCAGGCGGGTCAAACGCGAAAATAATAAAGATAATAGCCTCTGTAACAAGCCCTACTGTAAGTGCGATGTTACCATTAATTGGCCCCAAAGTAATGTGAGTAATTTTAAGCCAAGCTCCAAGAATTACAATTGCAGCACCGAATGAATAAAAGAAGTTCATCCACGCATCTTTAGTCTTAAACATATAAGTTAGTTTTTTTAATGTTAAATAAATTGTTTCAAAAAATAGTTTAATTGAATGTTATCTGTTAACTCTTTTAAGTTTAACAGAAGCCTCAGGAATATCCTGAACTGTTCTGAATCCTATATAACTTCTTGCAGAGTCTTTGCTTTCATAATCTCTGTTTCCTGTCATCAACATATATCCAACATCTTTCCAAGAACCTCCTCTTACAGATCTCTTTGCGTCTTCTTTATCTTTAGTAGATGGATTTAAAGTAGAAGAGAAACCGTATGATGAATTGTTGTAAGCAGATTCTGTCCATTCAGAAACGTTTCCTGCCATATCAAACAATCCGAATCCGTTTTTCTTAAACTTTTTCACAGGAGCTGTATAAGTATACGTTCCTTTTTTCTCATCTTCCATATAGTTACCTCTCTTTGGCTTGAAGTTTGCAAGATAACAACCTCTATCATCCATTAAGTAAGGACCTCCCCAAGGATAGGTAGCATTTTGCTTACCACCTCTTGCTGCATATTCCCATTCCAATTCAGTTGGAAGACGGAAAGCCAATGGTCTTTGTTTTCTTCTTTTTAAACTTTCATTGTAATCAGACTTTAGTTTAGATCTGAAATTACAGTATGCTCTTGCCTGATCCCAAGTTACCCCAACAACAGGATAATCTTTATAAGCTTTGTGCCAGAAATATTGTTCAAATAAAGGCTCGTTATAGGTAAAATGAAAATCTTTAACCCAAACTGTTGTGTCTGGATAGATTGCAATGCTTTCACTTCTAAGGTAATTAACACCTCTTTCGTTTTCAGCAAGAGCAACATCCATATCTCCCCACTTATAATTGTATTTTAATTTACTAACATCCAAGATTCTCTCACTACCTACTCTTGAAGAAGCCGGTAAATACATAGATTCTAAAACTTCAGCATACTCTACATCAGGATATTTAGAAGTATTCCAATGCAATGGAATTTTCCAGTCTAATCTTTTTGTATCATCAAAACCTTCTCTACCTCCTGCACCTTCAAGATATTCCTGATATGCTGTAAGATTCTCTTCTTTTTTAGCAAGGTATGCATAATCTCCAATCCCAGTCCCTTTTCCACCGCCTTCACCACCTTCTCCGGCAGCTTCAGCTAGCATAGTTCTTGCAATAGAGTCTCTAACATAATTGATGAACACTCTGTATTCTGCATTTGTAGTCTCTGCTTCATCCATAAAGAAGGATGATACAGTTACCGTTTTCAATGCTGCTTTTTCAGGACTGTCTGTGAAATCCACATCAGCTAAACCTGCAACGAAAGATCCACCAGGAATGGCAACCATACCATAAGGTCTTTCTGCAACAAATGATTTTGTTTTTTCTCTAGGTATCAATTCCCCTTTTGTTCCTGGCTTCCCAACAGAAGAAGATCCACCACCTGAACAAGATACCGATGCTACCGACGCAGACAATAATAAAAGAAATATCCTTTTCATGTTAATTTTTATAATTAAGCCGTAAATATATAATTTTTTTAAGAAACTTTTAAGATTTTTTTTAGAATAACGAAAAAAATCTAAATTTATTTTATTTGCAAGTATTTTTTACTCTACAGTTACAGATTTTGCAAGGTTTCTTGGCTGGTCTACATTTGCGCCTCTATATACAGCGATGTAATAAGCTAATAATTGTAAAGGAACAGATGCAACAATCGGAGAGAAACATTCTGAAGTTTCAGGAATCTCAATAACGTAATCTGCCATTGCACTCACTTGAGTATCTCCTTTGTTTACTACAGCAATTACTTTTCCTTTTCTTGCTTTAATTTCCTGCACATTACTTACAATTTTATCGTAATGACCTTTTTTAGGAGCAATGATAACGATTGGCATATTTTCATCAATTAACGCAATAGGACCGTGCTTCATTTCTGCTGCCGGATAACCTTCTGCATGGATGTAAGAAATTTCTTTTAACTTCAAAGCACCTTCCAAAGCTGCAGGATAGTTATAACCCCTTCCTAAATAAAGGAAATTAGTAGCGCCAATAAAGTCTTTAGCTATATTTTGAGTCAACTCATGAGTGGTCTCCAAAACTTCTTCTATCTTTTTAGGAATTGCATTTAACTCAGCAATTAAACTCATAAATTCTGCATTTCCTAAATTGCCATTATGCTTTCCTAATTTCAATGCAATAAGTGAAAGAATAGTAAGCTGAGCTGTAAATGCTTTTGTAGATGCAACACCAATTTCCGGACCTGCATGAGTATAAGAACCTGCATCTGTAATTCTAGCAATAGAAGAATCTACCACATTACAAATACCATAGATAAATGCTCCTTTTTCTTTAGCTAATTTTAAAGCTGCCATCGTATCAGCAGTTTCTCCCGACTGAGAAATAGCTATAACTACATCTTTATCTGTAATAATTGGGTTTCTGTATCTAAATTCTGAAGCATATTCTACTTCAACAGGAATTCTAGCATATTCTTCAATAAGATACTCACCAATTAATCCTGCATGCCATGATGTACCGCAGGCGATAATAGTAATTTTGTTTGCATTTTTAAATTTCTCTAAATGATCCCAGATTCCTGCCATCTTAATAATCCCTTCTTCAACAAGAAGTCTACCTCTCATTGTGTCATGAATTGATTTAGGCTGCTCAAAGATTTCTTTAAGCATAAAGTGCTCATAACCTCCTTTTTCAATCTGCTCTAAATTCAATTTAAGCTCTTGAATTTCGGGAACTATTTTAGAATTATCTTTTATTGTTCTGATATCTACTCCTTTTTCTAATGAAAGAGTTGCCATATGACCTTCTTCCAGATAAATTGCTTCTTTTGTAAATTCCACAAAAGGAGATGCGTCCGAAGCAATAAAATATTCTTTATCACCAATACCGATTGCTAAAGGAGAACCTAATCTACCCACAACCAAAATTCCGGGATAATCCTCATGCATTACTGTAATAGCGTAAGCACCATAAACTTCATTTAAGGCATATCTTACTGCTGTAGGAAAATCTGTTTCAGAGTTTATATCCATAAAATACTGGACAAGATTAACCAAAACTTCTGTATCGGTTTCTGATTTGAAAGTAAAACCTTTATCCGTAAGCATTATTTTGATAGTATCATAGTTTTCAATAATACCATTATGAACAATTGCTATTTTACCATTATTTGACAGATGCGGATGAGAATTTCTATCACTTGGAACGCCATGAGTTGCCCAACGTGTATGTCCCATACCTACTTTTGCATGCCCTTTCAACTGGCTTGATATATTTACAAGATCATCAACTTTACCTTTTGTTTTTTCAACGTCAAATGCATTATTCTCGCCTTCCAAAACAATTCCGGCACTATCATAACCTCTGTATTCTAATCTTCTAAGCCCATTAATTACTATATCATAAGCATCCTGAAAGCCTGTATAACCAACTATTCCACACATATTAAATCAAATGTATTTTAAATTATTTTGTACCGTAAGTAACTATTAACTGAATTTTATTTTCACTTGTAGGATCTGATCCTACAAAAACTGCTCTATCTAAAGCAAATGGTCTCGATGTAAATTGATAACCCGCTAAAGTAGTTCCTGTAGAAGAAGAAAGAAAATTCCCCATATCTACTTTAAAAGACTTATCACTATATTTTTCCCCAGATTCTACAATATCTTTTACAGATTGTGTTACCGTAAATTCATAGTAAGCAGGGTCTTTATCTAAGTTGTATGTTTTAATGTAAGCAAAATTAGGTGTTGAACTCAGCTTCAATAAATCTTGCGTAAAATTAGTAGTTGGTTTACCATCAACTATGTCCTTTTGAACAATAGTTAAAATCGTAGGCTTTTTAAGATGATTCTTCCAAGCAACAGGATCTGTGTACATTCTTATTTTTGCACTTACAATTGCTGCTTTATCAATTTGATATAAAGCTTTCAATTTATTGATTGTCTCCACAGGAAATTTAATTCCGATAGAATTACCTCCCATTCCCTGAACGAAAAGCTTTTTATCTCCAATAGCAGGATCCTTCACCGCAGCTCCTACTCTGTTATACTCATAGTTTCCAATATGAGCATTTCCGTTTCCTACTGAGAAAGCATATTTCTTTTGAGTACTCGTTGTTGCGCCTGTATCGGTAGATTTGTAATACATGATCAATTCAACTGTTGAAGGTGAGAACTGAACTAAATATCCATCAGATTCTGTTACAGAAAGTTTCAAACCTCTGAAATATCTGATAAAACTTGCAACATCCTTCAATTCTGGCTGTCCTTTTTTGTCAATAATCTTTGTTTTAAAGAAACTTGCAGACAATGGTATTCTGAAACCTACTTCAGAAGAAAATAATTGACTGTTATCAGAATCTTTTGTAAGAACGACAGAACTTACTTTGCCATTAAATGTTTTAGTTCCTAACTCTTGACCTGATCCATAAACTTTATTGGAGTATGCAATATCACTATATCCATTTAGAAACTCTGTAACCTCTTCTACTTTAACCGTTAAATTCCCTCCATTAAACTTAGTTCTTCCATATTTTGTTGCCGGATAAGTATTAACTACTTTTTTTGCTGCAACATTACCATCTGGATAAATATAATTTTCATCAGTAGTTGTCGTTATAGAATCCGATGCATAGGTCGGTTTTATTACTAATACTACAGAATCAACTGTAGGATTTGTACCAAAATCAGGATCATAAGCAGGTAACCTAAGCTGTGTATAATAAGCAGCTTTTTGCATCCCAAACTGACTTTCTGAAAAAGCTCCTAAAGTTGCCAATCCTAATTTTGAAGCATCAGTTCTGATGCTGTCGTTATTATCAATATTATATGCGGTAACATCATAAGCAACTTCTTTTCCGATTGCTGCACCGTCTAAAAATAATTGTTCGCCTAAAGAATCCGGATCTGGCTCGCAATTGTAAACCAACATTCCTCCAAAAATCACCATAGAGAGTATAGTGAAGGCTCTTTTCATATTATAAATCATCAAAATGTTCTTTTAATATAGTTTATTGATCGTATCTAAATCTAAATATTCTGATTTAGAAGTTGATGTTTCGTTAAAAGCTTTATCTAAATCTCCTTCCAAAAATTCGTCACCTTTTACAACTTCATCTACATACTTCATACTTTCGATAACAAAACTCTGGAAGCTTGGGTTATTTAACGCATCTAATCCTGAAATATTATCAAACTGCAATTTTTCCGCGATACCTTTATCTAAAGGAGCATCCTTTTCATTATATAATGAAAGAACAATCTTTGCGTCTTTAAAATAGGTATCAGATTGATAGAAGGTTTTTAGATAAACAGGAATAAAAGAAGCCATCCAACCATTCAGGTGAATAACATCGGGAACCCAGTTTAATTTCTTAATAGTTTCTATAACTCCTCTCGCAAAGAAAATCGCACGTTCGTCATTATCCGGAAAGCCTACTCCTTCATCATCGAAATAATATTGTTTTCTTTTAAAATATTCTTCGTTATCTATAAAATAAACCTGAAGCCTTTCTCCCGGGAGAGAAGCTACTTTAATAATAAGAGGTTGATCCAAATCGTTAATGATAATATTCATCCCGGAAAGGCGGATCACTTCGTGAAGCTGAAATTTCCTTTCACTTATCTGTCCAAATCGTGGCATAAAAACTCTTACATCATTGCCTTCTTGGTGCATTTTAAGTGCCATTTTGTTTACCACTGTTCCTAAGTTTGTATCTTCCTGATAAGGGTACATCTCTGTGGTAATGTACAGTATTTTCTGATTGGGCATATAATTTTTGTATAATTTAAATAATGCTATAAGCTGCAAAATTACAAAAAAACATCCAACATCAATGTAATTAACATTTTTTTACGACAAACATAACAATCAAACCAATAAATCTTGAAAATTAATACAAGATAATTTAGTATTTTTGAATTGCTATTAAAATAAACTATGGAAGTTCTAAAAAACAAAAAAACACTTCAAGACTTTATTGAAAGACAGAGAGAAATGGGCAAAAAGATAGGTTTTGCACCCACTATGGGAGCATTACACGATGGTCATCTTTCCTTATATGAAGCAGCAAGAGCCGAAAATGATTTGGTGATCTCTTCAATATTTGTAAATCCTACTCAATTTAATAATCCTGAAGATCTAAAAAAATATCCCAGAGATACCAATCGTGACATTTCAATTCTAAAAAAATCCGGATTGGTAGATGCGGTATATATCCCTGAAGTACATGATATCTATCCTGAAAAAGCCGAAAGTTCACATTACGATTTTGATGGTTTGGAAAACGAAATGGAAGGCAAATCCCGTCCGGGACATTTTGACGGGGTAGGAACAGTAGTTGAAGAACTTTTCAATCAGGTAAAACCAGATAATGCTTATTTTGGTGAGAAAGATTACCAACAATTAGCAATCATAAAAAAAATGGTTGATAAAAAGCAACTTCCTATTAAAATAAAAGGCGTAGATATTTATAGAGCAAAAAACGGTTTGGCTCTAAGCTCGAGAAACCAAAGACTGACCGAAGAAAGAAGAGAAGATTCAAAAGTAATTTATGAAACACTGGTAAAAGTGAACGAGTGGTTCAGAGTTGTCTCTATTTCTGAAATAAAAAACAGAGTAAAAGATATTTTTGACGACCAAAAAGGTATGCAGCTAGAATATTTTTTGATTGCTGATGAAAATACATTGAAAGAAACCGACTTTTTTTATAAAGATAAATCTTACAGAGCGTTCATCGTGGTAATGGTAGATGGTGTGAGATTGATCGACAATATGCATTTAGATTGAGGCGACACCAACAAAAATCAAAGGCTTCCGGAAGGAAGCCTTTGAACACCAAATCACAAAATATTAATATGAAAAAAATTTACTTTTCAGTAAACTTGTGACCCGGCTGGGATTCGAACCCAGGACCCATACATTAAAAGTGTATTGCTCTACCAGCTGAGCTACCGAGTCGGTCTTGATTTTGATTTGATAAATATAAAATAAATTCCAGACTTATCAAACATTTTTTTTTGCAGTGCCTGCGACTGGACTCGAACCAGCACATCCTTAGGAAACCACCCCCTCAAGATGGCGTGTCTACCAATTTCACCACGCAGGCAAAAAATTATAAAAATATATAATACTTTTGCTAGTGACCCGGCTGGGATTCGAACCCAGGACCCATACATTAAAAGTGTATTGCTCTACCAGCTGAGCTACCGAGTCGGTCACTTAATTATCAAGTTTTCATCGTAAGTAATGTCCCTTGTTTTTAGTGGTGCAAAGATAGGACTTTTTTCATTATCTCAAAACTTTTTCGCAAATTTGTTTAAAATAAATTCATGATAATTTCACTGGTCGGATACATGGGAAGTGGCAAATCTCACATTTCCAAAATTTTAAGCGAAAAAATAAATTTTAAATTAATTGATCTGGATAAAGAAATTTCCAGACGAAATAAACTCACTATCCCCGAAATCTTCGAGAAAAAGGGAGAAATCTACTTTAGAAAGCTCGAAAGAGAAATTTTAGAAGAAATATTGGCAACAGAAGAAAACATTGTTTTCAGTTTGGGTGGAGGTACGCCTGTATATTATAATAATATGGAAATCATCAACCATAATTCAAAAAGTGTATTTCTGAGAACATCTATCAATACTTTAATAGAAAGAATTTCTAAACAAAAAGAAAAACGACCTTTAATTGCTAATATTTCAGACGAAAACCTCCCTGAGTTTATCGCCAAACATTTATTTGAAAGAAATGCATTTTACAGTAAAGCACAATTTCAAATAAGTACAGATTCTAAAGAGCCTGAAGAAATCATGAATGAAATTATTGAAAAACTTTATTTATAAATCTTTTTCTTCTTCTTTTTCAGAATCAGTTTCTCCAAAAAAGTCGTCCCAATCTGTAAAATCAGAATCTACATCGTTTTCTGTATAATCATCAATCTCCCGTCTGTCTTTTTTGGTAGGTCTTCCTTCGCCTCTGTCTCGGTAATAGCTCTGAGACATTTTTCGGAGTTTAAGCAATTCATACTGCTCTTTGTCTGTAACATCTTTAATGTGGAGCGAAACCAATTTGGCTCCTATTCTGCTTTTGGGTATTTGTATGACTTTTATTTTGTAATCGATTTGGTTTTTACGTATTTTAATTACATCGCCTTCTTTTACCTCTTTGGAAGACTTCACTACAGACTCTCCTATCGCTACTCTGTTCTTTTTTATCTCGTCTGTAGCAATACTTCTGGTCTTGTAAAAACGAATACTCCATAAAAATTTATCTATTCTCATAATTTTTTATACTTTTGCCGTTATATTATTTGTAAAGTAATTAAAGTTTTTGAAATGAAAAAAATATTTTTGTATATCCTTGCTGGATCTTTGTGTTTTTCAGCTTGTAAAAAAGATGATGAAGTTGAAACATTCATAGAGCCGGAAGACATCTCAGTAAGAAATACTCTTGATGAGCAGGCTATCCAAAAATTTATGGATAACAACTACTTAGATACACAAGGGAACATTAAAGCGTTCAGCAGTACAGATGCTACGGATGATAATTATAAGAAATTATCTGAGCTTAGTCCTGTGAAACTTCCTTCAGGAGTTATCTATATTAAAAGAGAAGGAGCGCAGCCAACTTCTGGAGTTGCAATAAATACCGATCCAAATTCTGCTACAGCAAGCCTTATTAAGACAATGATGAGAGCTACTTATTACCGTGCTACAGATACTGATGGAAATGTATCCCTTACTTCTGGCGGAGCACTTTTAAATACAATCGACTTAGAAGCATCTCCCGTTACTGATCCTAAATTTTACTATGCTAAAAAGAGTATTGTAACAGACGCAACACCTCGTAGTTATTATGAAATAGAAGGTCTTCAAGAAGGTCTGAAATATTTCACCGGTTTTCAAAATCTACCGAACGAAACTTTGCCCAATTTACAGGGTGTAATTATTGTTCCGTCAAAAGCAGCTTATGCAAGAGATACAAATTACTACAATCTTCAGAATGCAACTTTTGTTTTCAATTTTCAGATTTATCATACAGAAACACGACCTGTAGATCAACAATAAAATTAAAAAATCCGCTTCAAATTGATGAAGCGGATTTTTTTTGACTCAAATTATCTCACATTTCCCAAAATATCAGGAAAATACTTATCCGACAGATGTTCAAATTCATCTCCTCTCATAAACATCGAAGCATCTACTTCTTCATAAGAATCTCTTCCTGCAGCAGCAATAAGCTCGTTACATGTATGTAATGTATTTTTGTGGAAATGATATACTCTTTCTGCCTTATCTGTAACATCAAGACCTTTAATCAACATTTTATCTTGCGTTGCGACACCTGTCGGGCAATTATTATTATTACATCTCAACGCTTGAATGCAACCTAAAGAAAACATAAATCCTCTCGCATTATTGCACATATCGGCTCCCATTGCAACAGCTCTTAGAATATCTAAGCTTGTAAGAACTTTCCCACTTGCGATCACTCTTAATTTATTTCTAACATTGTAATTTTTAAGCGTTTTATTCACAAAAATAAGAGCTGGTTCCAAAGGCATTCCTACTCCATCAGAAAATTCCGGTGGTGCCGCTCCCGTTCCTCCTTCTGCTCCGTCTATGGTTATAAAATCAGGATAAATCTTTAAAACATTCATCTGAACACATATATCTTCAAACTCTTTGGTATCACCAATGCACAATTTAAACCCAACAGGCTTTCCTCCTGAAAGTTCTCTCAACTGTTGTACGAATTTCAACAAACCAGCTGCATCAGAAAATGACGAGTGTGATGGTGGCGAAATAATGGTAAGACCAGGCTGTACGTGACGAATCTTTGCAATTTCGGGTGTATTTTTAACTGCAGGTAAAACTCCGCCATGACCAGGTTTTGCACCTTGAGACAGTTTAATTTCAATCATTTTTACACTTGGAAGTGTAGAATATTTCGTGAATAGTTCTGGATTAAATTTTCCTTCCTCATCTCTACAGCCAAAATATCCTGTTCCGATTTGCCAGCAAAGATCTCCACCTTCCAAATGATGCGGAGAAATACCACCTTCACCTGTATTATGATAAAAATTTCCTTTTTTTGCACCTCTGTTTAAAGAAATCTGAGCTCTGTCACTCAAAGCACCGAAACTCATTGCTGAAATATTAAATAATGAAGCATGGTAAGGTTGTGTACACTGTTCTCCACCTACCCAAACTCTCGGAAGCTCTTCTTTTGGAGATTTAGCATAAATAGAATGCTTGATTCCTTCATATTTTCTGTGATTAACTTCCAGCTGAGTACCAAAAGGAACGGTATCACTCAGATTTTTTGATCTTCTGTACACCGCAGAACGCTGATTTCTGGGAAAAGGTTTTCCGTCTGTTTCTCTTTCAATAAAATACTGCTGCATTTCCGGAGAAATACCTTCAAAAAAATATCTAAAATATCCCAAAACAGGAAAATTTCGTAAAATTGCGTGTTTGGTTTGGTAAGAATTATAAACTCCCAATGCGTAAATTACTGTTAAAAGAATGGGAATCCAATAATGTGCTTTGATGAGTAATGCTACGACCCATGTCGCAATTACCAACACCAATCCCCAAGATAAAAACTTATCTCTCATAAAAATGTAGATTTAAAAACGTTAAAGAATAAATTTAAGTGAAATATAGCAAACAGACTATGCTTTTGCTAAAAAACTTTCGTAAGACGATTGCACAGAAACCGTGCCATCTGATAGGATTTTTTCTAAATTTAAAAATTCTATTTGATTGACAGATGCCTCATCAAAATCTTTTTGTACTCTCACATAATTTTCTGTGAAACCGTACATTTTTCCGTCTTTATTTTCGTGTTCCCAAAGGACGGGAAGCGTTTTCCCAAGCTGAGTCTGATAGAATGCCATTTTCTTTTTTTCTGAAAGAATTCTCAGCATTTTGTTGCGTCTTTTTCTTTCAGGAATTGGTACAGCTCCGTCCATTTCCGCAGCTTCCGTATTTTCTCTCTCAGAATACGTGAAAACGTGCAAATAACTGATTGGAAGTTCATTTAGAAAGTTATACGTTTCCATAAACAATTCTTCAGTTTCTCCGGGAAAACCAACAATCACATCCACACCAATTGCAGCATCGGGCATTACCTCACGAATTTTATTCACTCTATCGTTGTATAATTTCGTAAGATAACGACGTTTCATTTTTTTCAATAATTCATCGCTTCCCGATTGTAATGGAATATGAAAATGCGGAACAAAACTTTTACTTTTAGAAACTAAATCGATGCTTTCATCTTTCAAAAGATTCGGCTCAATTGATGAGATACGGATTCTCTCAATCCCTTCAACTTCATCCAATTCTTTAATTAGATCTAAGAAAGTATGTTCGTGCTTTTTGTTACCAAATTCTCCTTTTCCGTAATCTCCAATATTGACACCCGTCAAAACAATTTCTTTGATATCTCTCGCTGCAATTTCTTTAGCATTTTTAAGAACATTTTCGATAGTGTCTGAACGCGAAATCCCTCTCGCTAAAGGAATTGTGCAATACGTACATTTGTAATCACAACCATCCTGAACTTTCAAAAAAGCTCTGGTTCTGTCACCAATAGAATAACTTCCGATAAAAAAATCGGTTTCTTCAATTTCGCAAGAATGTACAACGCCGTCGCTTTCAGACTTTTCTAAATCATCAAGGTAACTTAAGATATTGAATTTTTCTTTGGCTCCAAGCACTAAATCTACACCTGCAATTTGTGAAATTTCTTCAGGTTTTAATTGAGCATAGCAACCAACAATTACCACCAAGCCTTCCGGATTAGCTTTCATCGCTCTTTTCACATGCAGTTTACATTCTCGGTCTGCATTTTCTGTAACCGAACACGTATTGATTACATAAATATCTGCTTTTTCATCAAAACTTACCTTATCATAACCTGCGTCTGTTAATTGACGGGCAATAGTAGATGTTTCTGCAAAATTTAATTTGCAGCCAAGGGTATGAAATGCGGCAGTTCTATGAAAATGAGACATTTATTATTACTGAATTTAATGGGTGCAAAGATAATAATTTAAATATGAATAGTAAATTGATTCGGTCTATACTTTGTAATCGTCTCGAAGCTCATGTCTGTTTGCAAAACAAACCGGTGAAAAATTCGCAATTTCTATTGTATCATTTTGCTGCAGATCTTTAATGCATTGTTCTCTAATTTCCCAGATTTCGTCTAAACTATAGGAAATCTTTTCTTCAGCAATCCACTTTTTAAGATAATCTTTATGAAACGAAACTTTCTGTGAATTGATCTCATTATATTCTATTTCTTTCTCAATTAAAAGCTTATCTTTAAATTGATTATAATGGGAATCAGGTTTTGTAAAATCAAAATATTCATCTTCAATTTTAAGATAATTGTGGGCTTCGGGAATATAATTGAGATTAAACTTCTGTAATGTATTCTTAATTTTGAAAGCGTATTCAGAATCCATTTTAAAAATTCCAAGAATTAGTCTTATTTCAGGATGTTTATTTTCCAACGCCAGTTTTCTCAGAACAGCGTGTTTCGTACTGCAAGTTCCTCCCAAATCATTAAATACACATTGAATATTGTTTTTATCTGAATTTCTTTTGTAAGGTAAATTTGAAATATACTTGCAGGCAGCATGGAAGTCTCGAATATTCCGATTTAGAAATCCATCAGATATAATTCCATTATTTTGAGAAATTGTAAAATTTTTCATCTTTAATTTTATTTAAAACCAATTTTTAACCTTACATTTCAGGGTTCTAATTTAAAACCAAATTAGCAATTTTCCCGTATATAAAGATAAAAAGCAGTTTATGGTATGTAAGATCAGTGATTTTATGAAAGATTTAAATTCTCTGAAAATCGATCAATTGGAGAAATGGTTTACCGATGAAAGTGTCATTTGGATTCCTCCTTCAAAAGAAATTTCAGGAAAAAACAGAATATTGGCTTTGTTCAGAGCAATTTTCAGACGTTATGAAAAAATTGAATGGCAAGTTTCTGAGATCTTTCATTTAGGAAATGAAAAATATTTTTATCAAACAACCTCATTAGGAAATATGTCGGGATCAGGTGAATATGAAAATGACATTTGCACCATTGTTCAGTTTTCGGAACAGGGAAAAATCATTTACCTCTCCGATTACTTTAAAGATACACGAGCTTTCAACTAAAAAACCATCTTCTTCAAGATGGTTTTTAACTTATTTATTTCTAATTTATTCTCTATTCTTCACCAATACCCAACCTGTATATTTAAATAAAGTATTTTTCTGATCATTCTCATTCCATATTACAGAGTACCAATAATTTCCGGTAGGCACTTTTTTCCCGCTTGAAGTTCCGTCCCACTTATAATTGTTAAATTTATCTGCCTGGAAAATTTTATTTCCATAACGGTCATAAATAATGAATACCAAATTCTGTTTATTGGCTAATGCAGAGTAATCTATAATATCATTTACTCCGTCATTATTCGGTGTTATGACGTTAATTAAATTGGGTACTACAATATTAATGCTGATTGGTTCACAGTCGTAACTATCTTTTACATAAATAACATGATCTCCTCTTTTAACATTGGTAAATATATTAGAATCCTGCCAATTGATAGCATCCATAGAATATTTATATGGTGCTTTTCCTCCATTTACGTTGACAGTGACCGTTGTATTAGAAATATCTATACTTGTCACAACAGGCTGTTCAGATGGGTAAACTTTTACAGTCTGATAAGAAATACATTCACCGGTTTTTAGTTTCACCCAATAAGTTCCTACTCCCACATTAGAAATTATCTGAGTTGTAGCACCTGTACTCCACTCATATCCATCAAAACCTGCACCTGCGTCAAGAACCGTTTTATCTTCAATACAAATGATTTTATCTTTCAAAACAGTAGAATAAACGGGGGGAATTACCTGCAGCGTAATTTTAGCAATAGCGTAACATCCGTTTGCATCAATCACTCTTACATAAACCACTCCGTTTGGAGAAAGGTATGCATTTGTATTAATGATCTCGTTAGTTCCGCTTACCGCATCCTGTAATGATTTATAATATTTTTTGGTAGTTCCTGTCTGTGAGGTAACATTTGCGGTAGTAAGGTCAAATACCGCTGTAACTACGTTCTGCTGAAGCGCACAAAACCATAAAATCGCATCATTCACTACGACTTCCGGATAAAAACTAAGTGTAATTTCCGCGATATCTGAACAGCCATCCGCAGTTTTCACAAATGCATAAACTATTCCGCCTGCAGATGTATATTGAGTTGGATTGGTTATTTCACCAGTTCCTGCATTAAGATTTGCCATTGTAGGATAATATTTTATCGTAACGTTGGAACCTGTGTAAACTGCTGCTAAAGTTAAATTAAAAACTGCTGTACCTGCTTTATTGTTGTTACACGCAAATAGAGTTTTGTCGACAGCCGTTATGTTTCCTAATTTAAATTTAAAAGGACCGATTTGACGGCAAAAGTTAATCGGGTTATTAGGATTTACAGGATCTTGATAATGAATACTGTAATAGTAAGTTGTCGTTGTATTTACTGTTATAGGAGCCGTTATAGGCGCTGTACCTGCAAGAGCATCATTTTGAGTAGTATGATATGACACTACAAAATTAGGATTTGTATTTAAAATTCCTGCCGTAAGACTGCTGAAATTAAAAATCGCAGGACTTGTACAGATTAAAATTTCTCTTGGATTTGCAGGATTTGTAGCAGGAACTCCCGGCGGAACAAACGGGTTCGGTTGCAATGCAGGATCTGTAAAAGGAGAAGCTAATGTTGCAGTTCCGCCCCAAGTAAGAGAAAATGGCGCAGTTGTACTGCTTCCTGCTCCTACCCAATTATCGATATATAAGTAATAAGTTTGTCCTGCAACAACATTCATAAACTGACAATAAGGTGTTGTAGAACCTCCTGCAGCACTTGTAATAGTACTTGTCATATCAAGTCCTGTAGCTGCTCCTACACCTATAACGGTAGCTGCGTTGCAACGAATTGGAGCTCCTAAAGATCCACACGTAACATTAGGACCATAAATTGCCCAATCGTAATCTGCATTAGGATCATTGGGAACCAAATTGAAAGTAAGTGTTCCACTTGTAGCGATAGTAAGTTTATACCAAATAGAATTATGCTCACCAGTTGTAAGACAACCTCCTAAAGATTCATTCACCGCACCAATTCCTGTAGGACTGTATGTAATATCTGAATTTCCGCAAACCGAAAGTGCATTAGAACAATCTGCCTGAGAAAAAAAATTTTGTGATATTAGAAAAAGAAATAAAAGTAGAGTTTTTTTCATATCAGATTGGTTATTAAGGTTTAAACTTCATCAAATATAATCAAATTTAATTATAATCACCAAATAATGAGAAAGCAAAGACTTTTAATACAAAAAGTAATATTTATTTAAATATTTAATAATAATTATTAAAATCATTTAATGCTTGTTATATTTCCACAAAGATTTTCAAGATGAAAAATTTTATGAAACGGACTTTCAACTTCCTTTAAATGTTCTCTGTCCTGAATAAAAGTATAGCGCGAAGCTAATGAATTCATATCTGAAACGATCACCAACCAGCATTCATCAACAGTTCTGTCGTAATAAGGGAATTTTTCATTCTTTTTTTCGATCAATTCCAAAATTTTCTCTGAACAAAGCTCATCAAAAAGGTTCATATTGTATTCGTGAGTAATAAAAACATTTCTCCGGTGAGAAGATTTTCTGATAGTTTTCACACAACCAAATACTTTGTTTTTTTTGATGCTCTTATAAATATCAGAAATAATCTCTTTTTGCTGATCTACAGTATCGAATTTTAAATGGGTATGAAACGACAAAAAATAAACACCACGATATTTCGTAGTGTCTTCATGTTCCAACAATATTTCTGCCTGACGAAAAATTTTATTAAGACAGCTTTCAACTTTCTTCATTTCAAGATGATTGATGACTTCTGTCAATTCTATTCCTATTTTTTTATCGTTAAATTTTGCAATAAAATCCGGGCTTTCGCAGGTAAGGTTCTCGAAAGTCACTTCAGGAAAATGATGCATAAAAGAATTGAGCAGTAAGATCTCTGCTTTCTTCTTATATTTTTCTCTGTCATGAAGAGGAGATGCATCTATCGCACGATGATATTTCTCCATCGGCTTTTTTTTCAAATGCTGATTAAGATAGTATAAACTTAGATTCTTAACCAAATCTTCCTCTGAGAATAATTTTTTCATGTACTGATCTTTTATCGTTGAAGGACTCTTTGAAATCCATTTTCAATATTGAAGCTTTTGATTATCAAAAATTTACACTTAAAGGTAACTAAAAAAACTATTCTAAAGATTGTTTTAAAAATAATTTATCATATAATTAATGTATAGTTTATTTTCTTAATTAATATCTTTGGGCTTTTAAACACAAAACTGAAACTTTATGGATTTTAAAAATTTTAAAATACCTTACAGCATTAACGAAAAATACACGAAAAAAGCAGCCTACTTTTCTATGGAATTTGCCATAGAGCAGGTCTTGAAAATATATTCTGGTGGTTTGGGGTTTTTGGCGGGGTCGCACATGAGAAGTGCTTACAATCTGAAACAGGATGTAGTAGGGATCGGTATTCTCTGGAAATTTGGTTATTACGATCAGGCAAGAAACCACGATCAAACGTTACAGCCAACCTGGACGAGAAAAATGTATAGTTTTCTTGAAGACACAGGAATAAAGTTTCAGATCGAAATTCACAGTGCGCCGGTTTGGGTAAAAGTATGGTATCTTGATCCTGAAATCTTTCATACAGCACCGATGTTTTTTCTTTCTACAGACGCTCCGGAAAATGATCACATCTCGAAAACAATTTGTCATAAATTATACGACGCTAATGAATCTACGAAGCTTGCACAATATATTCTTTTAGGTAAAGGTGGCGCAAAACTTCTTGATGAGATGAATATCGAAAGAGAAGTTTATCATCTGAATGAAGCTCATGGTTTGCCTGCAGCATTTCATTTATTGAAAAAATACAATGGAAATCTTCAAAAGGTTAAAGAGAAATTAGTTTTCACAACTCATACTCCCGAAGAAGCAGGAAATGAGAAGCATAATCTGAGATTGTGCTATGATATGTCGTACTTTTCGGGACTGAGCATGGAAGAAGTGAAAAAAATTGAAGGTTCTGAAGGTGAACTATTCAATCATTCTCTCTGCGCTTTGAAAATGGCGAGAATTGCCAACGGAGTTTCAGAACTTCACGGTGTTGTATCCAGAGCAATGTGGAGCAAATATCCGGGAATCTGTGAAATTAAATCGATCACTAACGCTCAGGAATTCAAATATTGGGGCGATAAAGAACTTTACATTGCCAAAGATGAAAACAATGATACTATTTTCGATTACCGTAAAAAGCTTTTAAAGAAAAGATTATTCAAAATCGTAGCAGACCAGACAGGAAATTTATTCGATCCCGATATTTTCACGATTGTCTGGGCAAGAAGATTTGCAGGATACAAACGTGCAGATTTATTATTGCATGACAAAGACAGGTTTTACAAATTATTAAATAATTCAAAATATCCTGTACAAATTATTTGGGCGGGTAAACCATATCCGATGGATTATTCTTCTATCTCAACTTTTAATACACTGGTGGAAGAAAGCAAGAACCATAAAAATATGGCGGTACTTACCGGTTATGAGCTGTCTTTAAGCAAGTCGTTAAAACAAGGTTCAGATTTATGGTTAAACAATCCAAGAGTTCCGAGAGAAGCATCCGGAACATCGGGAATGTCGGCTGCAATGAACGGATCTGTCAATCTCTCAACTGATGATGGATGGATTCCTGAATTTGCAAAACACGGAGAAAATTCTTTTGTTGTACCAAAATGTGATTATGAAAATATGAGCATTTACGAACAGGATAATTATGATCTTAATAAACTGTACGAAATTTTGGAAAATGAAATTTTACCATTATACTACGATCAACCGAAAAAATGGAGGAAAGTACAGCAAAATGCGATGAATGATGTGAAAGACCAATTCAACAGCGATAGAATGGCTGATGAATACTACGAACTTCTTTACAATCCACAAAAATAAAACAAAACCGTTCCGAAAATTTTCGGAACGGTTTTTTATTTAAGCTAAATTTTATTTTAGAATTTAAGATTTAGAAACTGCTATTTCATAAACATTCGCATGTTTCAGATATTTTGAGCGTTCTCTTGAAGTAACCGATTCAAACTGATCATTCTTAAGAACAATAATAGGATCTTCTGCATTTTCAATCTCAAAATTTGCTAAATATCTTTCATCCGGCGGTGATTCCTGTAGTTTCGCTTTTATTTTCTGTAATTCGTCTGCATATTCTTTGAAACCGGGATCGGAAGAGTGAATAAATTTATACTCTTCACCTGCATCTACATAATAATGTAATTTTTTTTCTACCAAACCCGCCTCTGTTGTAATTTGCGGATTATCATTTCCGTCTTTAAAACTAACTTCCACTATAGTTCCTCCAATTTTATCGGCATACATTTCTGCATCACTATAAGTTGGAAAACCTGTATAAATGGTTTGATTTTCCATTTGGTATTTATTCAGTTTCTTATTTTGTTCATTCGTTTCCATAATTATTCAATTTATAATAATACTATATTCAACTTTTCTGCCAAACGGTTTTTCTGTCTTTAAGAATCTGGAAAAATCCGAGAAAATTTATTATCTAATTCAAAAGAATAAAGTGATCTGGAATGTGAAAACTTTACAAAAAATTTCTGCCGATTTTTTTTTATTAAAATCACTATATTTGAAACCTTACGATATTTCTATATTTTAAAAATGAAAAAACTCTTACTTACACTCACTCTTGCTGCTGCATTTTATAATATTTCGGCACAGGAAATTACTTTAGATAAAATATACTCAGGATATTACCGTGGAAAAGGTATTGCAGGGATTACCTCTATGAAAAACGGAGAAAACTATCTTGTTATAGAACAAGGTGGAATTGCAAAATATTCTTACAAAACTTCACAAAAAGAAGGTAATCTGGTTGACGGACAATTTGAAAGCTATGAGTTTTCTGATGATGAGTCTAAAATTTTACTCTTAAAAGACAGCCAACCGATTTACAGACATTCTTTTCTGGGAACTTATGATGTAAAAGATTTAAAGTCTGGAAAAGTAGTTTCTTTAAACGAAGGAAAGCCGGTTCAGGAACCAAGATTTTCTCCGGATGCAACCAAAGTAGCTTTTATTGTAGATAATAATTTGTTTTATCAGGATTTAAATTCAGGCAAAATCACTCAGATTACAGAACACGGTGTTAAAAATAAAATTCTGAATGGTCTTGCAGATTGGGTTTATGAAGAAGAATTCGGGCACGCTAGATTGTATGAATGGACAAAAAATTCTGATGCTGTTCTCTTCGTGCAATTAGATGAAACCGAAGTTCCGGAAATTTACATTCCAATTTACGGCAAAATGCTTTACCCAGGTGAAATGCGCTATAAATATCCTAAAGCAGGAGAAAAAAACTCTGTTGCTTCTGCCCATATTTATCGTTTGGCAGATGGTAAGAAGACAAAAGTAAACTTAGACAGTTTTAAAAACTATTATATTCCGAACGTTATCCAGACCGCAAATCCTGATGAGATTGTTTTAATTACCTCACAAAGAACTCAGAATGCTTCGGACGTTTTAAAAGTGAATACCAAAACAGGTGTAGTAACAAAACTTTTTACCGAATCTGATGATAAGTGGATTGATACCGACAATGTTACATTAGAATTTTTGGAAGACAACAGTTTTCTCTGGGCTTCAGAAAGAGATGGTTTCCGTCATTTGTATTGGTATGATAAAGATGGAAAACTTAAAAAGCAGGTAACAAAAGGAAATTGGGAAGTAACAGATTATTACGGCTACAACCCGAAATCTAAAGAAATATTTGTTCAGACGACAGAAAAAGGAAGCATCAATAAAGTGGTTTCTAAAATCAATATTGAAAACGGAAAATCTCAACTGATCTCTAATACGGAAGGGAACAACTCTGCCAATTTCAGTAAAAATTACAATTATTTCATTGAAACTTCATCTACTGTTTCAAAACCATACACATTTGTTTTAAAAGACGGTAATGGAAAGGTTTTAAAAGAACTTCAGAATAATAACGACCAACTTCAGAAATTAAAAACCGACAATTTCGTTGAAAAAGAATTCATTACAATTCCTAATAATGCGGGAGATCAAATGAATGCATGGATTATTAAACCTAAAAATTTCGATCCCAAAAAGAAATATCCGTTATTTATGTTCCAATATTCAGGACCGGGATCTCAGCAGGTTTCCAACTCTTGGGACAACGGAAACGGAATCTGGTTTGAAATGTTAGCACAAAAAGGATATATCGTAGCTTGTGTTGATGGACGAGGAACGGGTTTTAAAGGGGCTAAATTTAAAAAAGTTACTTATAAAAATTTAGGAAAATACGAAATTGAAGATCAAATAACGGCTGCAAAATGGTTCGGAAATCAGTCTTATATTGATAAAACAAGAATCGGAATTTTCGGATGGAGTTTTGGAGGTTACATGGCAAGTTTGGCAATGACGAAAGGTGCAGATGTTTTCAAAACAGGAATTGCTGTAGCGCCCGTTACCAATTGGAGATATTATGACTCAGTTTATACCGAAAGATTTTTGCTGACCCCACAAGAAAATCCTGTGGGTTATGATGAGAATTCACCAACAACTTATGCCAATTTACTGAAAGGTAAATTCTTATTAATCCACGGAACCGCCGATGACAACGTACATTTCCAGAATTCTATGGAATTTTCTGAAGCTTTAATTCAAAACAAAAAACAGTTTGAATTCATGGCTTATCCAGACAAAAACCACGGTATTTATGGCGGACAAACAAGACCGCAACTGTATCAGAAAATGACTGATTTTATTTTGGAGAATTTGTAATTTTAAGAAATTAATTCATGAAAAAATCCTAATCTTATATTTAAGATTAGGATTTTTTATTCTCTTGTTTTCCAGTTATCAGGATTTCTGGAGGTATGAAAAACAGAATATATTTCAATCAATTTTCTCTGTTCATCATAACAATAATGAATTCCATAAGGGAATTTTTTTAGAAAAACTATTCTGACATCATCATATTTAAGTTCAAATAACAAAGGATTTTCTTTGATAAAATTGATTTTTAACCTAAATTCTTTGCGAAATTTATCCCATAATTTTTCATCAATTTTCCTGTACCATTCATTTATTTCTTTTAAATCATATTTTACAAAATGACCGTATATTAGTTTAATCGCCACTTTCTAAATCCTTTAAATAATCATTCATTTCAGATTCGGAAACAAAACTATGAGGATTATTTCGAGAATATTCTACCCTTCTTCGTGTTTCTTCTTTTTGCCATTCAAGAACTTCATATTGTTTTCCTTTAAAATGCTTATGTTTCAAAAAATCAATAAAATCATTCACCTCCTGATAAAAATTTTCCGGAAGTGTCTTTATATTTTGTTCTAAATCTTTCAATGTAATTTCCATCTTCTTCATCTTTATTTTACTCAAAGTTAATAAAATTCAATTATTATATTAAATATTTTATATTTGTGAAACTTGAAATTTGAAAACATGAAGACTAAACATCCTAAAGGATTGCCTTTTCTATTCTTTACTGAAATGTGGGAACGTTTCGGATACTATTTAATCCTCGGAATATTTGTACTCTACGTTATTGAGCCAACCGGTTTGAAAGGCGGTCTGGGACTTCCCGACAAAACTGCAGATGATATTTTCGGAACCTACATTGCCCTTACTTATCTAACTCCTTTTATTGGTGGATTTTTGGCAGACCGGGTTTTAGGATATATCAATTCTATCTATTTAGGAGGAATTTTAATGGCTGCAGGATATATCGGGATGGGAATTTTTAAAGATTTACCCCTTTTTTACGGATCTTTAGCCTTAATAATTATCGGAAACGGATTCTTCAAGCCAACAATTTCTACACTATTAGGAAATTTATATTCAGAAGAACCTTATAAAGCAAATAAAGACTCAGGATACAATATTTTCTATATGGGAATTAATATCGGAGCTTTTATCTGCAATATTATCGCGGCTTTTATGCGAAACAAGTTTGGTTGGGGCGAAGCTTTTATTACTGCAGGAGTCGGAATGCTAATTGGAATGGTTATTTTCACAATAGGCAGAAAACATTACATTCACGCAGCTCAGATGAAACCTGTACAGGAAGGTGACACAAAGCTTTCTGAGATTATGTTAAAAGTTTTCGTACCAGCAATTGTAGCCGGAGTTATCGGATGGTTTATACCCAATAACATTTTTGGAAGTGACAGTACAGATGCATTTATTTTTGCCTGTGTTCCTGTAATTTATTTTTATGCTTCTCTTTACTTTAAAGCAAAGCCTGAAGAAAAACCATCAATTGGAGCATTGCTTTCAGTATTTTTAATCAGTATGTTTTTTTGGGCAGTTTTTAAACAAAACGGAACCGCTTTAACGAGATGGGCGAATTATTATACAGACAGAAGTGTTTCTCCTTCATTAGAAAAACCTTTGGAAAGCATTTACATGGTTGAAGGAAAAGGCTATGAAGATAAAGAAGTCCCTGTTTATGATGATCAGTATCAATCTCAAAAAGATGAAAACGGAAAAGCAATTAAAGAAACCGGAAAAGACATTTATTTTAAAAACATTTCTCCCGAAAGACGAGCTGATTTAGAAAAAAATCCTGAGAAAAAAGTCTACCTCTACAATACAGAATTATTCCAATCCATCAATCCTTTTTGGGTAATTGTTTTAACACCTGTAATCGTAGGCTTTTGGGCATTATTAAGAAGAAAAGGAAAAGAACCAATGACTCCTACAAAAATTGTTTTGGGGCTATTCATTTCAGGAGTTTCCTGTCTGGTAATGGTTTTGGCAGTTTGGGCGGGAGATAACGGCGCGGTAAAAGTTTCTCCTTGGTGGCTTGTAGCGAGTTACGGCGTAATTACAATTGGTGAACTTTGTCTTTCACCAATGGGACTTTCATTTGTCTCGAAACTTTCTCCGGCAAGAATTACAGCATTAATGATGGGTGGCTTTTTCTTGGCAAACTCAGTGGGAAACAAGCTTTCAGGAATTTTGGCAAGTACGTGGTACAATTATGATAATAAGATGAATTATTTCCTTGTCAACTTTGCATTACTGATTTTTGCAACGCTTCTCGGACTTACCATGCTGAAAAGATTAAACAGAATTATGAAAGAAAAAGGACATTAACTTTTTTTACAAATAATACGAAGCTGTAGAACATTCTGCAGCTTTTTTGTTTAAAATAAAAATTAAACCTTGCCAAAAACTCAAAAAAAACTATATTTGTGAGTCTTAACAAAAAATTAACAGTAAACAACATGGATACAGCCGTTCAGTCGAAAACAAAACACCCAAAAGGATTATGGGTCTTATTCGGAACAGAAATGTGGGAGCGTTTCAACTTTTATGGAATGAGAGCATTACTAACGCTCTTCATGGTAAATTCTCTTCTCATTAAAGAAGCCGATGCAGCAATTATTTACGGAGGTTTCTTAGCTTTATGTTATTTAACACCACTTTTAGGAGGATTTATCGCTGATAAATACATTGGTAACAGAAATGCAATTTTGGCTGGAGGATCTTTGATGGCACTTGGTCAGTTGCTTTTATTTTTCAGTGCATCTACGTTTTCATCTGATCTTGTAAGTGCAAAAACACTGATGTGGCTCGCTTTATTCATTATTATTTTCGGGAATGGTTTCTTCAAACCCAATATTTCCTCAATGGTAGGAAGTCTTTATCCAAAACAGGAAAAATCTAAATTAGATTCTGCATTTACCATTTTCTATATGGGGATTAACATCGGTGCATTTTTGGGGCAGTTTATTTGTCCTTATTTAGGAGATGTAAAAGACAGTGAAGGGGTAAGAGATATATTCGCATTCAAATGGGGATTCTTAGCAGCATCTATTGCAATGCTAATCGGTACGGTAACTTTCTTTCTTCTTAAAAATAAATATGTAGTAACACCAGAAGGAAGACCTATTGGAGGTTTACCGAAAAACAACACAAGTGAAGATTTTGAGGAAGGAGAAACACAAACTGCAAAATTCTCCGGTAAAAACATGGGTATTGCATCAGTTTTATTTGTTTTATTATTCTTTGTATTCAGATACATATTGGTAAGTGAATTTGGATTCAGTTCTGTAGGAATGGGACAATTGATCAAAGGAATTATCTATCCATTTATCTATGCAGCAGGAATTTCATTAGCATTTCTAATTATGAGTTCTGCTGAAAATAAGGTTGAAAGACAGAGAATCTGGGTAATTTATATCGTTTCATTCTTTATTATTTTCTTCTGGGCAGCTTTTGAACAGGCTGGTTCTTCTCTTACTTTTATTGCAGATAATCAAACAGACAGAGATATTTTCGGCTGGAATATGCCACCATCAATGGTACAGATTTTCAATGGATTATTTGTAGTAATGTTAGCTTTACCATTTAGTTTACTTTGGGATAAATTAAGAGCAAAAGGAAAAGAGCCTGTATCGCCTATGAAACAAGCAATGGGACTTGCATTAATTGCTTTAAGTTATTTTATCATTGCTTACAACGTAAAAGACCTTGGAAATACAGGATTATTAGCAATTAAATGGTTAATGCTTTTATATTTAATTCAGACAATGGGAGAACTTTGTTTATCTCCTATCGGATTATCTTTGGTAGGAAAATTAGCGCCAAAAAGATTTGCTTCTTTATTATATGGAGTTTTCTTTATCTCAAATGCAGCAGGTTATGCTTTGGCTGGTTCATTAGGAGCAATTATTCCTGCAACAGGAGACAAATTTGTAAAAGCTGAAAAGCTGGGAATAAATCTTCAGGATGTTTTAGATAAAAAAGTAACATTAACTCCAGAGCAAGTTGCTTTATTTGAAAAAGAGCAGTTGCCAGTTGCAAACACTACATTTGCAGGAGTAGAAATTCACAATTTATTTGAATTCTTCATGGTATTCGTAGTTCTTTGTGGAATTGCAGCTGTTATCTTAGCCATCTTATCACCAAGATTAAAGAAAATGATGCACGGCGTAAGCTAATCCGCATCAAATAAAATACAATGAAACCTCCGCTGAGCCGGAGGTTTTTTATTTTTATAAATCTCTTAAAAGAATAGTTGATGATCACCAAAGCCAATTGCCATTTTTTAGACCCGAAACCCAAAAATTCCTATATTCACAGTACAAAAACATTAATGAGAATAGAATGTCAGAAATTTTTAAAAATAATATATCGCAGCACATCACTCTTTCTGAAGAAGAAGTAGCTGAATTTTATGGCTTGTTTCAGAAAAAAACAATTAAAAAAAAGCAGTTTTTATTACAAGAAGGTGAAATCTGCAAATTTGAAGGTTTTGTTATAAAAGGTCTTTTTAAAACATATCATATTGATTCTGAAGGAATAGAACAAATCCTTAATTTTGCTACTGAAAACTGGTGGATTACTGATATCGACAGCTTTACCCATGAAAAGCCTTCTCAGCTTAACATAGAAGCACTGGAAGACAGTGAAATTTTAATTATTTCTAAAAACGATAAAGAATTCGCCTATCAAAACTTACCCAAAATAGAGAAACTCTTCCGCGTCATGACGCAGAAAACACACGTTGCCTTACAACGCAGAATGATTGATAACCTCAGCAAAACCGCAGATAAACGATATACCGATTTTATTGAAAAATATCCACAGCTTTACCAAAGACTAACCAATGTGCAAATCGCAGCCTATTTAGGTATCAGTCATGAATTTGTGAGCAGGATTAGAAAAAAAATCGTAAACAAAAAATAATTCAGACTTCATTTATTGAACTTGTTCAATGTTTCAAAGCTTTGGTTTGATGCATCTTTGTACCATTAATAAGACAGTGAGAAGAAATAAAACTTTTACTCAACAAAAGTAAAAAACATGAGTAATCGGAATTATTTCAACAATTTTTTTAACAATTTTATCACTATTCAAAAATGGACATACAAGCACAAAGTTTCAAAACTATTGAAACAAACAATTTTACATTAAAAGTTTATAACGCATCCGAAAACAGCTTTGGTGTTGCATCGGTAATTGTTACCGGTAAAACAGAAGCTGTATTGATCGACGCACAGTTTACGTTGGCAGATGCAGAAAAAGTAGCACAGGAAATCAAAAAAGACGGCAAAAAACTAACCGCAATTTATGTTTCTCACGGAGATCCTGATTTTTATTTCGGCTTGGAGATTTTTAAGAAATATTTTCCGGAAGTTACCGCCTATGCTTCACCGGCAACCATTGAGCACATTAAAAAGACGGCTCAGAAAAAACTGGAAGTTTGGGGTGAAAGATTAGGAAAAAATATCACTTCGAATGTTGTTCTTCCTCAAAATTTAAAAGAAGACTTCATCGAGCTGGAAGGTGAAAAACTAGAAATTATTGGATTAGAAGAATTTCCGCCCAGAACTTTCGCCTGGATACCTTCTGTAAAAGCGGCCGTTGGCGGAATCAATGTTTTCGGAACGAATTTTCACTTATGGATGGCAGATGCACAAACTGCGGAAGCCCGTAAAGAATGGACTTCAGTATTAAACAAAATAGACAATCTGAATCCTGAAATCGTTATTCCGGCTCACGCAAAATCTGAAACACCATTTGATATTTCAGCCGTAAAACATACCAGAAACTACATCCAATTTTATGAAGAAGCCCTGAAAACAAACAAAACTTCAGAATCTTTAACAGATGCTTTAAAGAAGGAGTATCCGGATTTAACTTTCGAAACAGCTCTTCAGATCGGTGCAAAAGTGAATACAGGAGAAATGAAATGGTAAAATAAACCATTGTCATTACAATAAAAAACTTTCTAAATCTAAATTAAAAAATCAACAACATGAATAATTTAGAGATCGTAAAAAGCACCTACGAAGGGAAAAATTCAGAAGAAAACGGCAGAAACCTTGCAAAATATGCCGCTGAAAATATTTCATGGACCGAAGCAAAAGGATTTCCTTACGCAGGAACTTACATCGGGCTGGAAAGCATTACACAAAATGTTTTCGCCCGATTAGGAAGCGAATGGACAGACTATACATTTACACCGGAAGATTATGTAGCGGGTGAAGATAAGGTGGTTGCTTATGGAACCTATTCCGGCACTTACAATCTTACAGGAAAATCATTTGAAGCAAGAGTTGCTCATATCTGGAAACTGAAGGACGGAAAAATCATCAGCTTTGAACAGTTTGTAGACAGCCATACCGTAATTCATTCAATGAACTAACTTTATATGATGAAAAAAACAATATTCAGCCTTACTGCAGCAATCATTTTACTTTCCTGTAATCAGAAAAATGAAAATCTTCCACAGCAGAATCCATCAACCAATTCTGATCTTCTGGGAAAAAAAGCAGTGATTACCTTTCCGGAAATGAAAGCAGAAGTAATTTATCACAAAGATTCTACCTTTCACTGGAAAACAACAGATAAAAAAGGAGTGGTGAACGAAAGCGATGAAAAAATGGATTATCAAAAGCTGAGTGAAAATCTGCATTTCTTAAACTGGATAGAAAAAGATGGATGGACGGTAAGTCAGATAGTCGACACAAAAGCAGGAACCGTAAAAGCATTCTGGAGTTTTGCGGACGAATCGAGCCCAAGAGGAAAGAGAAAATCCCTGTTTGTGGACGGAAAAATTGAAGTAGTAAAGTAAGTACAAACTGAAAGCCTGCAACAAGATTGAAAATTTGTATAGATTAATATCCTTCAAATATAAATTCGAAACAATATTTGAATGCAAAACGTCTTTGGTAATTACTTTTTCCGTTATTTTACAGAAAATTTAATTAAAACTTAATCATATTGACCTATGAGTTTAACTTTAGACGAAATACAAAATTTTAAAGGAAAATATCCAAGGCAGATCTGGAGCCTTTTCTTTTCCGAAATGTGGGAACGCTTCTGCTTTTACGGAATGCGCGGAATGCTTGTTTTCTTCATGATCTCGCAGCTTAATTTTCATGAAAGTGAAGCCAATCTTCAATATGGTGCAACGCAGGCTTTCGTCTATGCTTTTACCTTTATCGGAGGTTTATTTGCAGATAAAATTTTAGGTTTCAGAAAATCTTTGTTTTGGGGTGGACTTTTAATGATTGTCGGAAGTTTAATTCTTGCAACAGATCCTCATAAGTTTTTCTTTCTGGGAATCGCGTTTACTGTAGTGGGAACAGGCTTCTTTAAACCCAATATCTCATCAATGGTAGGTCAGCTTTATAAACCGAATGATTCAAGAGCAGATGCCGGATTTTCATTGTTCTATGCAGGAATTAACCTTGGAGCATTACTGGGTGGATACTTTTGTATTGCCATCGGAAAAGGGGAGATTTTATCAGATGTAATTCCGGAAATGTTAAGATGGAATATTGCATTCGGATTAGCTGCAGTGGTAATGGTCATCAGTTTAATAAATTTTGTTTTTACACAGAGAAGCTTAGGAACGATCGGACTTCAGCCGGGACATCCTGAAAATGAGACAAAATCTGCGCCTGTTCCAAAATGGCAGGAATACGGAGTGTATGTTTTATCATTACTCTTGGTTCCGATTATCATGGTGATGGTTGCCAAAACAGAATATACGGATTATTTTATGTGGACAATAGGACCGCTTACTTTAATCTATTTATTTTATGAAATGACCAAAGTAACCCCTGCTGAACGAAACAAACTTTGGGCAGCATTGGTGTTCATCCTGTTTTCCATTTTATTCTGGGGAATTTATGAGCAAAGCGGAGGTTCATTAAGCATTTTCGCAGCAAAAAATTTAAATAAAGATTTATTGGGATTGGATCCGAACGGCGTTAACAATTCCGGAGGGGCATTCTTTATTATTTTTCTTGCCCCTTTGATTGGGTTGTTATGGATTTGGATGAGTAAAAGAAAAATAGAACCCAATACGATCATCAAATTCGGACTAGGATTTATATTTTTAGGTTTAGGATATTATGTACTTTTTGCAACAAGATTTTTTGCCGATTTGCAAGGAATAACCTCATTAAATTTCTTTACGATTGCGCTTTTGGTTATTACATTAGGAGAATTATGCCTCTCTCCTATTGGACTGTCTATTATGACTAAACTTTCCACCAAAAACCTTCAGGGAATGATGATGGGAATGTGGTTCCTTGCCTCTGCTTATGGACAGTATGTCGCAGGAATTATCGGAGCTGGTTTAGCCACAACAAAAGAAGGAGCTACCAATTATGATGCACTAATCACTTATACAGAAGGTTACAAACAATTAGCTCTTTATGCGGTTATTGCGGGTGTGGTATTAATTTTGCTGTCTCCGTTCGTGAAAAAACTAATGCAGGAGGTAAAATAAAATAAGCAAATGCTTATTTTTCAATTTAAAAAATCACATTATGAAAAAAATAATAAGCATTCTTTGTTTCTTCTTTATCAGTTTAAATTTTGCTCAGGTAAAATGGATGACGATAGAAGAAGCATTAAACGCACAAAAAGTACAGCCAAAAAAAATCCTGATTGATTTTTATGCAGATTGGTGCGGTCCATGTAAGATAATGGATAAAAAGACCTATGGAAATTCTATCATTTCGGAATTTTTAAATGAAAATTATTATCCCGTAAAATTCAATGCTGAAGAAAAAAAACAGATTGAAATATTCGGGAGAAAGTTTGCAAACGATAATACCGCACATAAAAAAGGAAGAAACTCTCTGCACGAATTTACACAATACATGAATGTAGGAGCAGTTCCGAGCACCGTATTTTTAGACGAAAGCGGAGCTCCCATCACTATTTTGCAGGGAGAATTATCTGCGAAAGAATTGGAGCCATATCTCTCTTTAATCTCAACCGATTTGTTTAAAAAAATTAAAACCAGACAGGAATGGGAAGATTTTCAGAAAAAATTTAAATCAAATATAAAAGATTAACAACTGGTAATTGATTTTTGGCTTTTCAGCTAATTGAAAACATAATAAAACAAAGTTTAAAGCTTTCAGATTTGAAAGCTTTTTTTATTTCTAAATTTTACCGAAATTCGTGGCTTTCTACCCATTGACTTTAGAAACTCCCATAGAATATGTGAAAGGAATAGGTCCTGAACGAGCCAAACTTATTAAAAATGTGTTGGCAATTTCTACTGTGGAAGACCTTCTGCACTTCTACCCTATTCGATATATTGATAAAAACAAGGTGTATAAAGTGGGAAATCTTCAGGAAAGCAATCTTGAAATTCAGCTCAAAGGAAAAATAACCAACGTTCAGGAAATTCACAATGGAAAAGTAAAAAGACTGACAGCAAAATTTAATGATGATACCGGAAGTATGGATCTGGTTTGGTTTCAGTATTCAAAATGGCTGAAAGAACAGCTTCCTGTGAACCGTGAAGTTTTTATTTTCGGAAAGATCAATGCTTTTAATAATCAGTTTTCGATGCCACATCCGGAAATTGAGCTAGATGAAAAGAAAGAAAAAGACAATCGTCTAAGACCAATCTATCCAAGTTCTGAGAAACTAACCAAAAGAGGTTTAAATCAAAAGTTTTTTCAGGTCATTCTGAGAAATATCTGCAAAGAAATTCCGAATCTGATTCAGGAAAACCTTCCGGAATACATGATCAAATCGATGAATTTTTTATCGAGACAACAAACATATTTAAACATTCATTTTCCAGAAAATTTATCTCATTTTGAGAAAGCCGACTTTAGATTAAAGTTTGAAGAATCGTTCTTTTTTCAGTTAGGTTTTGGTTTAAAAAAAGCTCATCATAAAACAAAATCACAAGGAAATCCTTTTCCGATCATTGGAGATTATTTCACCGGTTTTTATGAAAATCATCTCCCTTTTGAACTCACAAATGCACAAAAAAGAGTTCTAAAAGAAATACGGCTCGATATGAAAAAGCCGATTCAGATGAACCGCCTTTTGCAGGGAGATGTAGGATCAGGAAAAACAATGGTTGCACTTTTGACGATGCTTATTGCGCTTGATAATGGTTTTCAAAGTTGTCTAATGGCTCCCACAGAAATTCTCGCTCAGCAACATTATAACGGAATTAAAGATTTATTGAAAGACACGGAGATTAAAGTGAATATTCTCACCGGTTCTGTGAAAGCTTCTGCAAGAAAAATCATTCACGAAGAATTAGAAAACGGTGAACTCACTATTTTGGTAGGCACTCATGCTGTTTTGGAAGATAAAGTGAAATTTAAAAATCTCGGTTTAGCTATCATTGATGAGCAGCACAGATTCGGAGTTGCTCAACGGGCAAAACTTTGGGCAAAAAATAAAATTCCACCTCATATTCTGGTGATGACGGCAACACCAATTCCGCGAACTTTGGCAATGAGCTTCTATTCTGATCTTGATGTTTCTGTTATTGATGAAATGCCTGTCGGAAGAAAACCTATTGTCACTGCTCACAGAAGAGAAAAAGACCGCACTTTTGTATATAATTTCTGCCGTGACGAGATCAGAAAAGGCAGACAGATTTATTTCGTTTATCCATTAATTGAAGAATCTGAAACTTTAGATTACAAAAACCTTATGGAAGGTCTGGAACACGTGATGCAGTCTTTCTCAGATTACAACGTTACAATGCTTCATGGGAAAATGAAGCCCGATGAAAAAGATGTTGCCATGAATTATTTCGCATCCGGAAAAGCACAAATTATGGTCGCAACCACCGTGATTGAAGTGGGTGTAAATGTTCCCAATGCTTCGGTAATGGTGATTGAGAGCGCAGAAAGATTTGGCTTATCACAGCTTCATCAGTTGCGTGGTCGTGTAGGAAGAGGTGCAGAACAGAGTTATTGTATTTTGATGACTTCGGACAAATTATCTAAAGAAAGCCGGACAAGAATTAAAACCATGACCGAAACCAATGATGGTTTTAAAATTTCTGAAGTTGATATGCAACTTCGCGGTCCCGGAGATATTTTGGGAACGCAACAAAGCGGTGTGGTAGACTTCAAAAGACTTGATCTTGTAAATGATGCAGCAATCATTAAAAACACTAAAAACATGGTTGAAAAGATTCTGGAAACCGATCCTTTACTTTCAAAACCGGAACATCAGATTATAAAAAATTATTATCTGCAGTATTATAAGGGTAAAAATAAGTGGAGTAAGATTTCGTAATTGCTAACATTTAAACACCATTTTTGTCATTCCGCAGGAATCTAAATTAATTTTATGTAGATGCTTTCAGCATGACAAAAACACTGTTTTATCATATAGCTTTAACAATTTTCTCCATTAAAAAATCATCCATTACAAATCCATTTCCGATATCAAAAACACCATCATCATAAATTTGATAACCTTGAGATTCGTAAAAATTCTTTGCAGAATTGTGTTTATTGACATTTAAAATAATCCTCAAGTCGCCACTTTCCTTTACTTTTTCATTTAAAAATTCCAGTGTTTTTTTGCCTAAACCTTTTCCTTTGCTTTCTGGGACAAGATAAATTCTGTGAAGTTTTGTCGTTTGATTTTCGTAATGATTTTCATAACCTAAAAATCCGTCAAAAGAATTTAAAACTTCATCAAAAACCAAATAATAATGATAATTAGGATTTTGCAAATGTTCTGAAAGCTGAGCTTCCGAATACATCGTTGTAAGCATATAATGCATCTGTTCTTGGGAAAGTATTTCTGCGTAAGCATTTTCCCAAGATCTTTTTGCTAAATCCTGAATTAAGGGAATATCTTTTTCTGTTGCTTTTATTAGTTTCATAATATTTGATGCTTTAACCTTAGACTAAATTTTTAACACAAAGAGCGCAAAGTTTTTTTAACTACAAAATGCTTTTAAGTTCGCAAAGGCGTTTAACTCAGCAAAGTCCACAAAGATTTATCTAATGATATCATTAAAAAAGTGAAAAGCTTTATACCTTTCACTCTAATTTATTGTAGATTAAATACAAAGTTTGTCATTCCGTAGGAATCCAAATTAAATTGTTAAGATGCTTTCAGCACGACAAACTAAGTACTTAATTTAGTTTCAAAAAATATTAAATTTTCGCCATTTCAGCTTTTATCTTCGCATAAAGTCCTTCTGAAGCAGGAACTAACGGAAGTCTGAGATAATTCTTAATCAATCCTTTTTCTGCCAAGATCACTTTAATTCCGCACGGATTTCCTTCTGCAAAAATTAATCTTGTAATTTCTACCAGCTTATTGTGAATTTCGTAAGCTTCATCAACCTTTCTGTCAAAAGCCAATTGCACCATTGTAGAAAACTCTTTAGGATAACCCTGTCCGATTACAGAAATAACACCGTTTCCACCTGCTAAAGTGACAGGAAGTGTAAATTCATCATCTCCTGAAACTACATTAAATCCTTCAGGTTTTTTTCTCAGAATATCAAAGTACTGAAGAATATTGGGTGAAGCTTCTTTTATTAAAAATAAATTGGGGAATTCTTTTGCCAAACGCAAAGTAGTTTCTGCATCTACATTTTGCCCTGTTCGGGAAGGAACGTTGTAAATGATGATATTTTTTCCTGTAGAAGCCAACATTTTATAATGCTGATAAAGACCTTCCTGATTGGGTTTGTTATAGTACGGAGACACCGACAAAACCGCTTCAAAATCAGACAAATCTGTTTCTTCGATCTGTTTTTTCACTTCAAGAGTATTGTTTCCGCCAATTCCTAAAACCAAAGGAACACGTTTATTATTTACCTTAATGATGTGTTCAACTACCTGTTTCTTCTCATCAGAAGAAAGCGTTGCAGCTTCCGCTGTGGTTCCTAATACAACCAAATAGCTGGTTCCGTTTTCGATATTGTAGTCTACCAATTTTGTTAAACTTTCAAAATCTACGGATAAATCTTCATTAAAGGGCGTTACCAAAGCAACACCTACTCCTTTTAAAATACTCATCGTTTAAAATTATTTTCTTCAAATTTAATAAATTAGACTAAGAATTTATCATAATTAATAATGTTTTATTATACATATAATTATATTTGCATGTACTAAAAGTAATTCTGAAATCGCTTTGGCAAAATTTGCTTTAAAGCACCTTCAAAAATTTCGATTTCGTATGACTTTTATAAATAAATATTTTATGAGAAATAAATTCTTATTATTAGGAATAGCTTTGGTTTCGCTTTCTGCCTGCAAAACGACTTCTTTGCAAGTTGCCAATGTGCAGACTCAGCAAAACATTTCTATTAATCAGGAAATTAAGAATGATGAGGAATTTGTAAATGTCATCAATCCTTACAAAGAAAAGCTGGATAAAGAGATGAACCAAAAAATCTCTCACACCAATGTAGATCTCACCAAACAGGGAGACAACAGTAACCTGGGAAATCTTCTGGCCGATTATACATTTGACGGAGCTAATGAATGGACGAAAACAAATCTTAAAAAGAATGTAGATGCCGCTCTCATCAATATTGGAGGAATAAGAACCACCATCGGAAAAGGTGATATTCTTCTGAAAAATGTTTTTGAAGTAATGCCTTTTGAGAATGAGGTAATTATTGTAAAAATCAAAGGAACAGATTTGCAGGGACTTTTTGATTATTATGCAAAAAATCAGGTAAACAATCCTGTTTCTCGTTTATATATTGAAACGAATAACGGACAGTTATCCAAAACTCTTATTGACGGAAAACCTGTAAATCCTTCTCAGGAATATTACATTGCAACATCAGACTATCTTGCTTTGGGTGGTGATAATATGAAATTTTTCAGCAAAGGAGAACCTATTCCGACAGGAATTAAACTGAGAGATCTGTTTATAGAATATTTTAAAAAAAGCTCTGAAATTGATCCAAAAGAAGAGATTCGTCTAAATTTTATTGGGAAGAAGTAATGAATAGAAAAGGATTTTTAAAAACAATAACAGGCGGAACTTTAGCAATGACTTTGGCTCCGAATATGATAATGGCACAAGATTTAGGATTAAACTCTTTTAAATCTTCCGATAAACTGACTATTCTTCATACCAACGATCAACACAGCAGAATAGAACCCTTTGATGAAAGCTACACGAAAAACCCAAATCAGGGAGGTTTTGCGCGAAGAGCAAGCTTAATTCAGAAAATAAGAAGCGAAGAAAATAATATTTTGTTGCTCGACTCCGGAGATATTTTTCAGGGAACACCCTACTTCAATTTTTTTGGTGGCGAACTTGAATTTAAGCTGATGTCGATGATGAAATATGATGCTTCTACAATGGGCAATCATGATTTTGACAATGGCTTAGACGGGTTTTTAAAGGCTTTGCCCAATGCAAAATTTCCTTTTATCTGTTCAAATTATGATTTTAAAAATACTATTTTGGACGGAAAAACTTCACAATATAAAATCTTCAATAAAAACGGAATCAAAGTGGGAATTTTCGGAGTGGGAATTCAGCTGGAAGGACTTGTCGGTAAAAAACAATACGGTGAAACAATCTGGACAGACCCGATTGATGTTGCACAGCATTATTCGAATTTCCTGAAAAATGAAAAAAAATGTGATCTTGTAATTTGTCTTTCTCATATCGGATACGATTACAAAGGAGATTCTGAAAAAATAAGTGATAAAATTTTAGCTTCAAAAACAGAAAATATAGATCTTATTCTGGGCGGTCATACCCATACTTTTTTGCCGGCTCCGGAAACTCATAAAAACAGACAGGGGAAAAATGTTCTCGTTAATCAGGTTGGTTGGGCAGGTCTTCTTCTAGGAAGAATTGATTTCTTTTTTGATTCTAATAAAAATGTACAAAATATCTCCTGGAATAATCAGGCAATTGACAGTAGTATAATAGCATAATATGAAAAAACTTTTAATTTCTCTTGGTGTTTTAGCATCTCTTCAATTTGTAACTGCGCAGAATATTTCCTCTAAAAAATGGGCAGATCTTTTTTCTTATAATAACGTTCTTGCCGTGAAGGAAGATAACGGAAAAATGGTAGTTGCTACAGAAAACGGAATTTTCTATTATACTATTTCTACAGGAGAAATTACAAAACTCTCAAAAGCAAACGGGCTTCATGAGGTGAAAATCTCTGCTTTCGATTACAACCCACAAACCAAAATTGGTTTAGTTGGTTATCAGAACGGATCTTTGGATGTCATAACACCTCAAGGAATTACTTATGTTGTTGATATTCCTATTGCAACAGGATACAATGGAAGCAAAAAAATTAATCATATCTCGATAAGCGGAGACAGAGCGGTAGTTTCTGTAGGATACGGAGTTTCCATTTTCGATTTGAAGAAGAAAGAATTTGGTGATTCTGCATTTTTTGTTTCGGGCGGAATTTATCAGGCAAGTAATGAAGCTACTATAAAAGATAACAAAGTTTTTTCGGTAACCAGCACAGGTTTAAAAACTCATGAATTGAATACTACATTCCCTGTATTTTCTACATGGATTACAGAATTGGCAGGAAATTTCACCCAGATAGATTCTGAAAACATAGTGTCTTTTTCTTCACCAAACACCACATATATTTATAATAACGGAGTTTCAACACCTTTAGCACAAACTTTTGGCAGTGTAAACGATGTTGTTGTAAATGCAGACAATATCATCGTTACAGATGCAAGCAGAATTTACAGCTACAATACCAACGGGACTTTTGCAGGTTCTGTAACCGTAGGCGAAGCTTGCAATACGGCAACTAAAGCAGGTTCAAAAATATATCTCGGTACCATTTTATCCGGTCTTAAAAGTGAAGACAACATTGCTTATAAACCAGATGGTCCTTATTTTAATTATGCTTATAAACTAAGAATATTCAACGAAAATCAGCTCCTTGTTTCTTCAGGATTTAGAATCAACAATTTCAATGAGGGAGGTTCTAATGTAAAAAATCCAGGATTTTATTATTACACAGGAACTGAGTGGGTTTATCCATCTTATTTTGTTGGTAATTCTACTGCATTTAATATTTTGGATGCAATTGCAGATCCTGCAAATCCTTCGGAGGTTCTTTTTACCAATTATAATACCGCTCCAGGATATGGTATTTATAAAATGAAATATAATGCAGGCTCTAAAGATTTTGAATTTGTAAAAAGATATCCATTAGATGCTGCAAATCAATTCCTGAACAGACCGGTTGGTTTCGCATACGATGATCAAAACAATATGTTTGCAAGTATGGCATTTGCAGGATCTAGCGGACTTACTCCTGCTTTTGCTTATTATGACAGAGCAGCCGACAATTTTTTAATAAAATATGGAGTAGGAATTGTAAGTAATGGTATACAGCAACCAGTTTATCATGAAAATAAATTCTGGACTCCTCTTCCGAGATCCAATAATTTCTTAGTATATGATACAAAAAAAACACAGAGCATAACAGATGACACCTTCACTATTTTATCAGAAAGCAACGGTTTACCAGGCTCTGCAACAGGAAGTTTATCAGTAGCTTTTGATAAATCTAATGATGCATGGATCGGTACTGATGTAGGACTAAGAACTCTTACCAATGCTGCGGCAGAAGTAGAAAATAATCCACAAATGGAGCCTATTGTTATAGAACAGGGAGGTCTTGCCGAAGAATTATTCAGAGATTCTCAGATTTTACAGATAGAAGTAGATGGTGGAAATCAGAAATGGATTTCCGTAGATGGCGGTGGAGTTTATTATCTTTCAGCTTCCGGTGAACAAGTGATTAAAAGATTTACTAAAGAAAACTCTCCACTTCCTACCAATACAGTTACAGACATCAAAGTTGATAAAAAAACAGGAAAAGTTTACTTTGTAACTTATGATGGTATTGTAACGTATCAAGGTGATGTAGCAGATGTTACTTCGAATTTCGGAAATGTTTTAGTATATCCGAATCCTGTAGTGTATGCAAACTTCAAAGGTAAAGTGACCATAAAAGGATTGGCAGAAAAAACCAATATAAGAATTACCGATGCCGCAGGAAACATTGTGCATTCTGCTGTTGCAAGAACAGGATATTATGAGTGGGATCTTAATAATCAAAAAGGACAGAGAGTAGCATCAGGAATTTATTTTGTGTTGATGACCAATGAAGATGCAAGTGATAAGGCAACTGCAAAAATAGCTGTTGTAAATTAATGAATTCACAAACCGGGTTTTTACTTTCGTTTATCAAATATGGAGAAAACGATGCTATTCTGCATTGTTTTACAGAAGAAGAAGGTTTTCAAACTTATTTTCTAAGGGGAATTTATTCTCAGAAAAATAAAAAGAAAGCTTTTCTTTTACCATTAAATAAGCTAAACTTTTCAGTTCGAATTGGCAAAGGCAACAGTATGCAGACTATTTCTGGTTTAGAAATGATGAATATTCATGATATTTATACCGATATTAAAGCCAATACGGTTGTTTTTTTTATTTCAGATTTTCTTAATCAGATTTTACGAAATGAAAATAAAAACCTTCCTCTTTTTACTACGATCGATGAATTTACAGATCAGCTGAACAATAAAAATTATCAGTCACATCTCATTTTTTTAGTTAAAATTTTAAAAATTCAGGGAGTTGCACCACTTTTAGGAAAAGGAAATTTTCTTGATCCTGAAACCGGAAATTTCATTTACACTTCTACTCATCCTATTTTTGACGAAGAAAATTCTTTGTTATGGAAAAGCATTATTCTGTCTCAAAATCCTTATGAAATCAAAATTCCATCATCTAAAAGAAAGAATTTTCTGGATAGTATTTTAGTATATTATCATTATCACATTCCGGATTTTAAAACTCCAGCTTCGTTAGAAATTATTCAGCAGATTTTCGAATAAAATCTTAACCTCCATCTGCAAAACTTTCAAGACTGGTCATTCCGCCATCAACAAAAATACTTGCTCCGGAAATATAATCTGCCAAATCGCTTGCTAAAAAAGCAGCCAGATTTCCAATATCTTTCGGTTGCCCGATTCTGTTGTAAGGGATAAGATCGAGAAGAGAATTTAATGCATCTTTTGTTTCCCAAGCTTCTTTATTGATCGGTGTTTGTATCGCACCGGGACCGATGGAATTTACCCTGATTTTATCAGGACCATATTCCTGTGCCAAAGTCTGCATCAGCATTTTTATTGCTCCTTTACTTGCTGCATAATTCGCATGACCCGCCCAAGGAATAATCTCATGAACCGAACTGATATGAATGATTTTTCCGCAAGCCACAGAGCGTGAAGTATCAATTCCGCGTCTCAGAAATTCTTTAATTGCTTCTCTTGAACACAAAAACTGACCGGTTAAATTGATATTGATCACAGTATTCCAATCATCGAGTGTCATTTCTGTGAATTTTGCATCTCTCTGAATTCCGGCATTGTTGACCAGAATATCAACCGTTCCAAACTCTGCAATGACATCCTGAAACATTTTCACAACCTCATCTTCTTTTGAGACGTCACATTGATATGTAATTCCGTTTCCGCCTGCATCGGTAATTTCCTTTAAAATTTTCTGAGCATTATCGTGTGATTTTTCCGAAGAATGATTAATAATTACTGTAGCTCCTGCTTCAGCCATAGATTTTGCGATGCCCGTTCCGATTCCGCTTGATGCGCCTGTAATAATAGCAACCTGATTTTTTAATGATATTTCCATAATACTATTCAATGTTTTTGAATTGATTGAAAGTATCACGCCAAACTTTCAGCTTTCTAATTTTCTAAAGCTTTTTGAACATTAAAAACTGTGTTCCGCTTCTTCCTTCTCTTGTTTTACCCTCAAATTCGTATCCCGTTTCATTATAAAGCTTAATAGCGTGAGTGTTTTTTTCGTTAACTGCCAAAACAATTTCGTTGCAATCTGTGAAGTGTTCTCTGATGAAATGATCTGCTTCAGTCATTGCCGATTTCCCAATTCCTTTTCCCTGAAAATCAGTTTTTATTGATAACGATCTCGACAAAACCGAATCTGCATTTTCTGTAAGGTCAAACTTATCTTCACCAAAATCGAGAACGAAAAATCCTGCAATTTTTTCCTGATAAAAAATTGTAATCGGGTAAGCAAAAAAATCACCTCTCTGATTTCTTTCTTCAATCTTTTCTAAAGATTGTTTTGCCGTTGCAGTATACTGCGACTGAATATCATCCAAAATATAATCAAGTTCAGACAAATCTTCGGACTGATAAAATTTTAATTCAGTCATATTTTAGTGGTGATAAATATCTTCATACATTACCCCGGCTTTTATTTCCACCGGAAGTTTATTTTGTTCAGGAACAATCGGGCAGCTGTAATCATAAGCATTGTAGGCACAAAAAGGCTGATAAGACTTGTTAAAATCAAGAGTAATTTTATCTCCTTCGGGAATTTTCAGGTCCATATATTTTCCGCCGCCGTACGTTTCTTTATTGTTGGTTTCGTCCCGAAAAGGAAGAAAAAGATAATCTTTGTATTTCTCCATTTTCATTAAATCTAAGCTTTGATAAATCGTTAAAGTGTACGATTTTCCTTCTAAATTAAATATTGCTTTTCCGAATTCCTGATAAGATTTTGACTTTCCTGATGAGGTAGGAAGATCGAAAGGCTTCGGATTTTCAGTTTTAATAAATTTTGCGTTGACTCTGTATTTTAAATCAATCGGAAAGAAAGGATGTTGCTTAAAGTTAGCGAAATTATCTCCCCGTAATGGAGTTTCTGCTTTGTCAAGATATTCTTTATTCAAATTATTCTGAAACATTTTGATTTCCTGAATTTCTTTAGATTTAACTGGTTCAGGAAACGTACAGATAATGGGTTTTATAACAAGTTTATCCGTTTTTCTTGGTTTCTTTTTCTGCGAAAAAATAAAAACAGGAATTATCAAAAGTAAAAATAGAATATACTTTTTCATCATTGTTCTGAGATTTTTATTCGATAAACATCTGAACCATTTCGTTTAATTGATTTCACAAAAAAACCACCTTCTTCCGGAATAATTTCTTTAAAATCAAAACTTGTACAATCTTTGGGAAGACCCGAAAAAATTAGAGTAAACCAAAAATCTCTCATAAAAGGAACAGCAGTCCAGTTGGGATAAATTGTAATATTTTCTGCGTGAATTAACTTGCTCTTGTGGCTGGAAGAATTGTCTAACAAATAAGTTGTATTCCAGATTCTGATGAGATTGCCCAAAAATGGTGATGCAGGAAAACAACAATGCACAATCACCTGTTTCTCCTCTTCTATTTTTGTCTGAAGAGATTCCAGCAATTCTTTTGCAATAATGGGTTTTGCGATTACTTCTTCCATAATTTATGCGCAATGAGTAATGGGTAATTTTTCAGTGTTTTCAAAATTACTCATTGCTCATTACTTATATATTAATATTTTAGTTCTAATTTTTCTTTGCTGTATGCTCTTATTTTTTCCGTCAACTCAGGATTTTGTGCTAATTTTTGTCCGTAAGATGGTATCATTTCCAATAATTTTTCTCTCCATTCGCCGTTTAGCTTTTCCGGAAAACATTTTTCCAGAACATTTATCATGGCAAAAACCGCTGTGGAAGCTCCTGGTGATGCGCCTAACAATGAAGCAATAGTTCCCTGTTTATTCACCACGACTTCAGTCCCGAATTCCAGTTTTCCGCCGTGTTTTTCATCTTTTTTAATGATCTGTACTCTTTGTCCCGCAACTTTCAGTTCCCAGTCTTCCTCTTTGGCATCTTTTACAAATTCGCGTAAATGCTGAATTCTCTGAGCTTTGGTCATCGCAACCTGCTGAACGAGATATTTGGTAAGCGGAATATTGTGCCACCAAGCTCCGAAAAGTGATTTTATATTTTTTGTATTCACGCTTGCAGGTAAATCAAGGTAATTTCCTTCTTTTAAAAATTTAGTGGAAAAACCTGCAAACGGACCAAACAACAATGCTTTTTCACCATCAATAATTCTTAAATCTAAATGCGGAACCGACATTGGCGGTGCATCAACCGTTGCCTGAGTATAGACTTTTGCCTGATGTTTTTCTACCAATTCGGGATTACGTGTTACCAACCATTCTCCGGACACCGGAAAACCACCGTAACCTTCACTTTCTTTAATTTCTGAACTTTCCAACAAAGGAAGTGCATAACCTCCGGCTCCAATAAAAACAAAATCTGCAACAACTTCCTGCTTATGACTATGAATTCTGTCTTTCACTTTCATTTCCCATTTTCCGTCCTCTCTCGGATCAATATCTTTCACTTCGTGATACAGGAAAACCTCAACGTTTGAATCCTCCAATAAATGTCTTCCCATTTTTCGGGTTAAACTTCCGAAGTTTACATCTGTTCCTAAGTCCATTTTTGTAGCTGCCAAAACTTCGGTTTCGTTTCTTTTGTTCATCACCAAAGGAATCCATTCTCTTAGCTGATTATGATCGGTAGAAAACTCCATTGCAGAAAACAATGGTGAATCTTTCATCGCTTCGTGACGTTTTTTGAGATATTCTGCATCTTTTTCACCAAATACCAAACTCATGTGCGCACAGGAATTGATGAAATCTGAAGGAGTCGAAATATATTTTTTGTCAACAAGATAAGACCAAAACTGTTTTGAAATCTCAAATTGTTCTGCAATTTTTTCGGCTTTAGAAATATCGATAGTTCCGTCTTCGTTTTCCGGAGTGTAATTCAGTTCACAAAATGCGGAATGACCTGTTCCTGCATTATTCCAAGCGGCTGTACTTTCTTTGGCAAACCTTCCCAGTCTTTCGAAAATAGCGATCTCAAGACCGGGATCAAATTCGTGGAGTAAGGTTGCTAATGTGGCGCTCATAATTCCGCCTCCGATTAAAACAACATCGTATTTTGGTTTTGGGGTTCTGCTTAAAATTGAATTGGGCATTCTCGTAAAATTTACTACGAATTTCGGGAAAAGATTTTTATTAAATTAGTGTTTAATGATTTTTAACACGGTAAATTTTAGATTGAAAAATTTGAAAATCTGAATCATTTTTGTTGATTAAACTTTAAAGATGATTAAGAAATTATGCTTTCGCAGATTGAGTTGATGAAGTATTTTTTTAATATTTGAATATAAATTATGTGCGTTTTTGCTCCGTAGAAGTTTGTAGAAATCATATCATGGAAGAATGGGAGCTCCGTAGGAGCGGGATGTTTGTAAAATTCCAATTATTTTATTCATACTTTATACTTTTTTACTCGATTTTCAAACGCTGAATTACAGCAGCCCGACTTGAACGGAGCTCTTTTTGCCGGAGCAAAGCGGAGGTAAAAAAGCGGGAGTGGAAGGCGGAAAAGCTGCCATAAAAAAACACCAGCAAAAAAATATTTACTGATGTTCTTTTTTATCTATTTTAAAAGCTTAATTCAGCTTTGCCGTTAGTTTTTTGAATTGTTTTTCTGCATTTTTACCTTCATACAAAATTGCGTAGATCGTATCAATAATCGGTAGTTTCAGGTTTTTCTGTTTTGCTGTTTTGTAAATGGAATCTGCAGCATAATATCCTTCAGCAACCATGTTCATCGATTGAATCGCAGATTTCACCGTATAACCTTTTCCGATAAGGTTTCCTAAATTTCTGTTTCTTGAGAATAATGAATATGCAGTAACGAGTAAATCTCCTAAGTAAGCACTTTCGTTAACGTCTCTTGGCTCTTCATAAATGGCTTCCAGGAAAGTTTCCATTTCACGAATTGCATTTGACACGAAAACTGCTATAAAATTATCTCCATAACCCAATCCGCTTGCAATACCTGCACCGATGGCAAAAATATTTTTTAGAATAGCGCTGTATTCGTTCCCTAAAATATCTTTACTTGAATTAACTTTAATAAAATCTGAATTGAAAATTCCAACCAGTTTATCCGAAATTTCATCTTCCACAGTGGCTACAGTAAGATAAGAAAGTCTCTCCATCGCCACTTCTTCTGCGTGACACGGACCTGCAATGACCGCCTGATTTCTGAAACCAATCTGGAATTCTTCTTTCAGATAATGGGCTACAACATCATTTACTTTAGGAATAATCCCTTTTATTGCCGAAACAAAAATTTTGTCTTTGTAATCACACGTCATTTTATCCATCGTGTCTGAAAGATAAATAGACGGAGTTGCCAAAACCACCACATCACAGGCAGAAACAAGCTCATTAATATCGGTTGTGAGCTTTAAATTTTTGAGATTAAAATTAACAGCCGTAAGATAATTCGGGTTGTGACCACGAAGTTCAATCGCACCTTTCACAAATTCGCTTCTTACGCACCAATGCACCGTTTTGCAGTTTTCAACAAGCATTTTTACGATTGCCGTTGCAAAACTTCCACTTCCTACAACGCCTACAGAAATATCCTGTTTAGCCTTTTTTGAATTTGAAGATTCTGATGTTATTTTCTTTTTCGCCATAATTGAAATGTGAACTGCAAATATATTAAAACAAAGAAATAAGAAACTGTATAAATCTGATAAACCTTATTTTCTTTATAATTTAACATTCTCGCACAATTAAAACATGAAATTTCCGTTTAATACAAAATATTTCAGATTTTGATTTGAAATAATTCTTAAAACTTATTTTTAACTAAATTTGCACCCTTAAAACGGTTTTAAATTCTAAGAAAGAAAAATGAAGAAATTTTTAGGAAGCAAAAAGAAAGTAAATATTCTGATCGGCGGACTTTTACTTGTAGTTTTTGCACAAAGTATTTTTATTGCCAAATTATACTCAGGAAAGGATGATAAAAACTATGAAGTAAATCTGGTGAAAATAAATACTGAGAAAGACAGTGTAGATTATCTGAAAATGAAGACAGATCTTAGCTTAGTAGACCAAACGGTAGGACAGCTGAACTCATTTTTAAAATCTAAAGATATTAAGAACGAAAAACTGATGGTTCTTGATAATGACAGTATTTCTAACTCAATTTATCTTGCAAAACAATCGAACAGATACAGCCAATATTTGATGGATCTTCAGAAAAAACTGATGCAGGTACCTTTGGGAATGCCGACTGAAGGTTACATTTCATCTAATTTTGGTATAAGAAAAAATCCGATTCCATTTAAAACAGTTTACGCATCTGTAAAAACAACAGCAGAATCTAAAACAACAACAACTGTAACTACGGCTGCACAACCGGAAGTGAAAGCTGAACCTTATGAAAAAACGATCGAATTAACCGATAGCTACGGAAATAAGCGTGAGGTAAAAGTAATGGTAACTCCAAAAGCAAAAACTGAAGCTGTAGCTTCTGCACCGGTAAACTCTTCAACGAAAACTGCTATTGCATCAAAAGCTCCTGTGGAAAAAAATAATGCTCCTGCAGAACCAGACCAAATGCAGTTTCATAAAGGTCTGGATATTGCCGTGCCTTTCGGATCTGATGTTATCGCAACCGCAGCAGGAACTGTCATTTTCTCAGGACAAAAAGGAGGCTATGGAAATTGTGTAATTGTTTCTCACGGAAATGGTTTGGCAACACTTTATGGTCATTTGTCTCAACTGATTGCTAAAACCAATGATAAAATAAAAGTCGGGCAGGTAATAGCAAAATCCGGTAATTCGGGGCGTTCTACAGGACCTCATCTACATTATGAAGTTCACAAAAACAATACGCCAGTAAATCCTAAATTGTTTATGAATTTGTAAACATTTAATCGATAAAACAGTTTCGGCGGCACCAAAGGTGCCGCCGAAACTTTATAAATCAAGAAAAAAAATTAGTAAGCGGCTGTAAAACGCTCACGAATATGGTTGTTTTGTTCCAATTCATCTACCAAAACTACAGCTACATCTTCTACAGAAAGAATACTTCTTCCTTTTTCATCAAAAACAGGCGATTCTAGTGATGTTCTATATTTTCCGGTTCTCACACCTGCTGTTCCCTGATGCATTTCGATTGCAGGGCTGAAAAACGTCCAGTCAAGTGTTTCGTTTTGTTTAATTTCATTCAGATAATCTCTTGCGGCAGTTGCACCCGGTTTTATATCTGCAGGGAAATCTGGTCCGTCAACCAATTGTTTCCCATCTATAAACAAACTTCCTGCTCCACCTACCGTAATAAATCTTTTTACGCCAGATTTTTCTACAGCCTTTTCGATGTTTTTGCTTCCGTTTAAGAAATCATTATAAAGATTTGGGTTCGTCCATCCAGGATTAAATGTATTAATTACCGCATCATTTCCTTTCAAAGCTTCAGCAAGATCATCAATATTATTTACATCAATGCTCTTTGCACTTACGTTTGCAGTCTGCTCCACTTTTGAGGAGTCTCTTACAATTGCCTCAACAGCATATCCTCTATTTTCCAATTCTTTTACTACCTGTGTTCCCACAAATCCTGTGGCTCCGATTACGGCTACTTTTTTGTTCATTGTTTTTATTTTTTATTAATTGTAATAACTATTGTTACATTTATGGTTAAAAAAAATTCACTCAAACTGATCTGCAAATTCCTGCAAAGATTTATTTCCCAAAAAATCTCTCACCAATTGCTCTGTTGCATCAAAAAGTAAAAGAAGATGACTGTTAATTTCTTTACCAACTGGACAAACAGGATTGGGTTTTTGGTTTTTTTTACCTAAAACTTCATTATTTTTTACGGAAGCATAAATTTCAGAAATCTTAATATCTTCGGCACTTTTTGAAAGTCTTGTTCCACCCTCTTTTCCCAATCGGCTTATTATTAATCCTGCGTTTCGCAATTCTTTCAGTTCTTTACGTACAATAACGGGATTTACATTGATGCTTCCTGCAATCCACTCGGAAGTAAGCCATTCCTGAGGAGCTTTTGCCAATAACGTCATGATATGTATCGCTGTTGCGAATCTTGTATTACCCATAATGATAATGCAAATGTACAAAATTTTTAATTGTAACAAAATTAATTACAATTAAAATTACTCTAACTGTAATTAATTTTTTAAATACTATTTAGTTTCTATCTCCACAATTTTCTTTCCTGCATTTCCGAAATATTGATTGATAATGGGTTCATATATTTTGTATCCGTCATCAACATTGGTAAAAATCACCAAACCCTGCTTTGTTTTCGGTAAAATAAAAGCAATGGTATTGACACCTTTATCGGATCCTCCGTGAGAAAGAGCGATCTCATTATTACCTAAATCATAAATTTCAAAACCAAGTCCGAAATATTTATCCTGTTTCGTTTTTACCTGTTTCGATTGCATTTCTTCGAAAACTTTTTTAGAGAGCAAATCGTTATTCATCACAGCAACCAAAAATTTACTGTAATCTTCCACAGACGTTATCAAATCATCGGCTGCACTCGCTTTCGTGTTTCTGACAATATCGTAAGGTTTTCCTTCTTTATCATAACCTATCACCATCTTATCAATAAATTTTTCATTCCAAATAAAACTTGTATCATTCATATTCAAAGGATTAAATACCAGTTCTTTTGCTAAATCTTCCAGGTTTTTATGAAATTTATTCTCAGTAGCTTTTCTCAGATATTCCAAACCTTCTCCTGAATACTGATATTTTGTTCCCGGATCAAAATCAAAGCTTAACTTATTACCATTCTTTCCTCCTCTCCAGTTCGGAAAGCCCGATTGATGGCTTAAAATTATTCTTGTCGTTAATTTTTTATGTCGCGGATCTTTTTCAATATCGGGATCTACCCAATATTTATCAAGCGGTTCGTCAAGATTCCATTTTCCTAAACTTACCAACCGTAAAACCGTCATGGTTGTCACAGGCTTCGTTAGAGAAGCTACGTTAAAAAGACTATTGTAAGGTGCAGTTACTTTGCCGTCTAATGTACCATAAACTTTGATCTGTGTGATTTTACCATCTTCAATAATTCCTAATCCTAAAGATGGAATATGATTATTTTCCAGTAATTGCTGAAGATTGTCTGTAATTTTAGAATCTTTTGGTTCGCCATGATCGTAACTTAGAATATCACTCATCACCCAATTTCCATCTTTTTTTGTCCAGACTGTTGTGAATTTTGCCTGACCTCCCAAAACATCTTTTTTATTTTTCTCACGAATATAAAACTGATGCACTCCAGATTGTACTGCGCCATACAAATTGCCTTCATTATACAGCGGAAAAACCTCAAGACTGCTTTCTATAACTTTACGAATCGGTTTTTGATTGGGATTAGAACATATATTTTGCTGGGTTCTTTCCAGAAATAATTTTTTGTCCTGAAAACCTCCTTTGTCATGATAAAATTTGAGCTTATCATCAACATGTTTTTCAAGATAAGTGATGTCACAATTATTGAATCCCCGTTCAAAAAAAACACTATCCTGTTTCTTCAACTCTAAAAATAAAGGTGAATTTTGAGCAATCTGAGCATGAAGATTTGCAATAAAAATAAAAAGTAAAAAGATGCAGATATTAATTTTCTTTGTCATAGATTAATTTTTGACAAAGATTTGAAATTTCATAATTTCAGTGCTAAAAATATACCCGACAAAAACCCGACAATCGTATTTTAAAATTATAAAACACTGAAATTCAGCTTGTAAAAAAGCATATTCTTTTTATCTATTTCGTAAGCGTTTCTTAAGATAATATAAATATTTGCCAATGTAAGTAAAACCATTGTAAGCAATACAGCTTTTGATCCTACTTTTAAAAGCGCAACAATCATAAAAATAACGGGTGAAATAACGGCTAAAAAAATCTGAAGAGAAATAATCTGTTTGGTAATTTGCGATTTCTCTTTGGTAAACAACATGATCAAAATCGGGGGTAAAAAATTAGCAATCGGAAGCCAAGCAAAAGGTAATGAAGAAAGATTGATTATTTTGATCAAATTAAAATTTACAACCTCCTTTTCTTCTACTACTGCAAGTGTGTCTTCAATGAAAACTTCTTCTATAACTTCCTTCTGTTTTAATAATTCTTTTTCGGCAACATCTAAAGTAGCAGCCAATGTTTTTAAAGTATAACCTTTCGGTTCTGTTCCTGCCTCTATTCTTTGTATCGTTCTGACAGAAATACCCGATTTTTCGGATAATACTTCCTGAGTGAGATTCTTTTTCTCCCGTAATTTCTTTAATTCCGACATTGTAAAATGATTACAAAGCAAATTTACAGATTCAGATTTGTATATTTAAATAAAAAATTACCCGAAAAACAGGTAATTCTAATTTTATTTAACAGCGAATATTTATTTAATCTCTAACAATTCTACCTGAAAAACAAGTGTGCTGTTTGGTCCGATTTCTTTACTGATTTGCTGATCTCCATACGCCAAATGTGGTGGAATAATCAACCTCCATTTGCTTCCTACAGACATGAGTTGTAAACCTTCTGTCCAACCTTTAATTACTTTATTTAAAGGAAATGAAGCGGGTGTTCCTCTTTTAACAGAGCTGTCGAAAACTTTACCTCCAATTGTCGTTCCGTGGTAATGGCATTTTACCATAGATTTCGGTCCCGGTTTTGGTCCGTCACCTTCAGTGATGATTTCATATTGCAAACCACTTGGTAACTGCACCACACTTTCTCTTTTACCGTATTCCAGCATATATTCCTGTCCGTCTTTCAGGTTTTTTTCAGCCTGTTCTTTTTTTCTTTTAAATAACAAATCTGCTACTCCCATAATTTTTTTTACAAAGATAGTTATTTATAGCTGGAAGCCAGAAGCGGGACGAAGGAAGAACTTAATTTTAATATGATATTCGGACTCTATACTAAAATTCAAATAAGTTTAATATTCTCTTAACCTAGATATAAAAACTTGGCGTTATAATTGAATTTTGAAAACTATATGCCAAAACCACTGAGTTACAATAAAAACTTTGAGAAGCTTTCATACGAAGAAAAACAACTTCTTGAAAAAGCAAAAATAAGCATCGCCGATTTTGTAGAACAATCTTCATCCATAAGTGATGTGAATTATGCCACAAGAAATGCCCATGCAAAAACGTATGCTGTTCTGAAAGGTGAATTTATTATTAATCCGGAAATTCGTTCTGACCTTTTATATCTGTTCGATAAAGAAAAATATCCTATTGTAGCAAGGCTTTCCAACGCTCATCTCAAAATTAAAAAAAACAAAAAAGACATTCCTGCGTATGGATTTTCAATTAAAATAAAAGATGATGCAGACCGTACAATTGCCAATTATCCGTTGGTGAATTTCCCGTTATTTCCTATCAATTCGGTTTCGAAATTCTTAAAATTATTTATTGCAGTCAATCAATTTTTTACTAAAAAATGGGGAAATATATTTCCGCTGGTTTCACAGATGTATCAAATTTTACCGAATGTTTTAACTAAATCTTTCCTAAAAAAAAGTTTTGAACTTTTAAGAAAAAGAAATGACTTTTTCCTGTCTTTCGATTATCATTCTGTAGGAGCTTACCGTTTGGGAGATCACATGATTAAAATAAAAATATGTCCTCAAAACATTGATAAAAAATTCGGGAGAAAACTTAGTACAAAAGAAGCGGTTGAAAATTTTTGTCATCAAGAAAATTACTCTGCTGACGTTTTGATTCAGTTTTGTTATAACTTAAAAGACCAACCCATTAATACTCTGAACCGCGAATGGAAAAATTCGCCATTCATTAAAATTGGTGAATTGAAAATTGAGAAAAATTCTTTGGTTGATCCTAAAACTTATGATAATGAACTGCTTTCATTCAACCCATTTGAAAGTGCAGAAATTTTTCAGCCTGTCGGAAAAATCCAGAAACTGCGAGATGAAGCCTACAAAGCTTCACTGCAAACGAGAAAGAAAATTAATAAACTATTGAAGTATAAGTAAGATTAAAAATTTTCAGTTGCTTAATGATCGTTAATTGTGTAAGGCAAAAGGATTTTCTAATTTTGAGAACAATTTATATTATTTTTTTCCATTGAGACAAATAATGGGAAATTTATAATTCCAATAAAATGAAATATTCACCTGCGAGAGTATCAAAACCATCATAAATGCGAAGATTTTTTTTCATTAATTCCTGAATCTGTTTTTCTTTAATGCCTATTTTTTCGATTGGAGTAATTGTAGAAATATTTCCTTTATCATTAATTTTCACCTTGTAAATCCCAACTTTCCCATATAGTTGTCTCGCATTAAGTTTTAGAAAATCATTTGTATTTTGCCTTGTCATGTAATTATAATCTTCGGATAAATCTTCATACTGAGCAAATTTTGGAAATATCAACTTTGATTTATTTTTATCTAAAATTTTAAAAATATTATCATATTCTTTCACATACTTATCATCAGAAATTTGAGGCATGGTACTACAAGATGAAACATAATATTCTCCATCTTTGTTTTTCGAAAGCAAAACTAAATATTTTTTGCCTTTCTCAAGAAGTATTTCGCAAGCCCCCGAACTTGCAAAGGTTGTCGTTCCAAAAGCATGTAAGGTTTTAAATTCGTTTCCTTTATAGATTTTCTCAACCCTCACATCTGCACTATAAAGTCTCCCTCCCTGCATAATATGAGAATCCCGGTCTCCGTAGGTTTTTTCGATTGTAATTAATGCCACAACATCAGCTTCCAAATACTCTTGTGCAATACTTTCCTTTACACATTTACAAGCAAACATTTTCGTAAATGCTGCCAAAATTAAAATAAGAAGAATAAGTTTTTTCATTAAAATGTTTTTTTCTCAAATATAAAAAAGGCTCTACAAATTGTAAAGCCTTTCTAAATTTATTATTAATCTAATTGTTTTTCTTCGTCTTCTTTCTTATCGGGAAACATGATGGAAAGCAGAACCGAGATTACCAAAACTCCACCTACAATTCCTAAAGAAACCGGAGAGGTAATATGATACCACGGTGCGATCAACATTTTCACACCAATAAATGCCAAAATTATGGCTAATCCGTAAGGCAATTTGCTAAACATGTGAATGAAATTTGCCAAAAGGAAATACAACGATCTTAACCCTAAAATTGCAAAGATATTCGAAGTGTACAAGATAAAAGGATCATTGGAAATTGCAAAAATAGCCGGAATAGAATCTACTGCGAACAATACGTCTGTAAATTCGATTACTGCAACGACAACCAAAAGAGGTGTTGCCATTTTTATTCCGTTTTGTACAGTGAAGAACTTATCGCCATCATAATTATCAGAGACTTTCCAGAAGCTTTTAATCAACTTAGCTCCTGCTGTATCACCATAATTTTCATTATCATCATCTCCATCATCTCCCCAGGATTTTATTCCCGCATAAATAAGGAACAACCCGAAAAGCGTCATTACGACGTTGATTTTAACGGCATGACCAAAGACATTCATTTCCGGAAGATAAGTCAATTCAATTAATTCAACTCCCGCAAAAATAAAGATTGCTCTGAAGATCAATGCACCAATAATTCCCCAAAACAAAACTTTATGATGAAGGAATTTAGGAACTTTAAAGAAGCCAAAAACCAAGATAAATACAAAAAGGTTATCTACAGAGAGCGCTTTCTCTATCCAATATGCGGCTTGATATTGTGTAAACTTCTCTACCGCTATTGCATGACTTCCCGCAGTTCCGTCAGTATTGAAAACCCAATACACAACTCCGGAAAAGACCATTGAAAGAGAGATCCACACTACAGACCAGATTGTTGCTTCTTTCGAAGAAACTTCATGACTTTTTTTGTTGAAAACTCCTAAATCCAGAAGCAGCATGATAACGACCGTTACCGCAAATCCCCAAACCAAACCTGGGTGTAATTCTAAAATATTGTGTTGTTCCACTGTTTAATATATTATTATATGATAAAAAAGCAATAGCCGTAAAGATACAGATATTGCTGTTTAAATTAATGATTGTTTTTAATAAACACCGATGTTAATTTTTTAGATTTGAACAAAGCCAGGACTTTCATAATCTGAAAAACAGGCTTTACTAATTTCTATTAAACTAAATTCGGTAATTATATTACAAATATTTTTGCTGAACTGTCTGAATGGTTTGCTCCAGTTTTCTGTCTGCTGTAGGATCTCCGATTGCGTTGAATTTCCACTCGTTGTTTCTCTTGTAGAAAACACCCATCACCATCGCAACATGACCGCTGAAAGATTTATCATTCGCAATATCATATTTAGCAAAAACTTCTCTTACACTTGTTGGAGTTCCTTCGTAAATACGAATTGACGCAAAAGGGATCGTCCCGAAATCCTGACCTTTGTAGCTGTTCAAAACCAAAGCAACATGCTCTACAGCAGGATCTAAATTAGCAAAATCTACAGTGATAACTTCGTTATCCAAGCCATCATCTCCTCCGACATCACCTGTTAAATCGTCTCCGCTGTGTCTTACAGATCCGTTTTTAGATTTTAGATTTCCAAAATAGATTACTTCTGTTGCATTTTTATTGGCATCATATAAAATACAGCTTCCGTCTAAATCTACTGCTTCTTTTGAAGTTCCGCCAAAGAAACTTTTCTTCTCGATTGCTCCCCAGTTGATTCCGACACAAGCTTGAGAAAGCGTCGTTCCGTTTTCTTTCGTAAGGTTTATTCTTTGACCTTTTTGTAAGTTAATAGCCATATTTATTTTTTTGTTTTTAGTTATATTTTTAATTAATCTTTTCTAACACAAAGTTCACTAAGATTTTTTAATCTGTCTGTATCTGTTTCGTTCGCAGAGGCGTTTGACTTCGTCGAATCTTCGATTTCATTCAGCAAAGAAAAAGCCTTTTTAACTTTATTTTTTTTTAATTTAAACAGATATTCAAAAACTCATTGTTTCTTTATTTTTATTAATTATTCAAATTTAAATTGAGCATCGCACGAAGAATATTGGTTTCTTCGTTAACATCAAATATTTTGCTCATAATATCTACGTTTTCTAAATTTCTAAGATAGTCTTTCAAAACATTGTCTACACCTTCAGGTAAAATTCTTTTTCGCTCATGAATGGTTTCCTCCAGTTCTTCATTTCTTCGTTTGAGCTGATTCATAACCGAAGCCTGATTCGATTCATTCTCGGAAGTATCCAAATATGAAAGTTCATCATCAATCAAATAAAGCCTTCTTTCTTCTATATTAAATATAAAATGTTCATTTGATTGGAAAATCTTAAACAATTCATATTCGTCTCTACCATTTCTGTAACCACAAACGAAACGTACCTTAAAATTCTGAATATTAAGCTTACCCAACAGTTTTCTCTCTATAAAATAATCCTGATATTGATAAGATGGAACATTTCCCAGTTTCAGTTTTGTTTCGTCTGCATCTGTTCTGTAAAATTCCACTGCATATTTTTTGTGAAAATACAGAACATCATTCCAATTGAGTGTAAACTTATCTTCAGTGAGGTCTTTATACAGTTTCCTTAAATGTTCAGAAAAAACGCCGCTGTAGAACTTTCTGTCTGTTTCAAAACTATCTACCTTTTTTTCTTCAAATCCATCAATATACTGATTATTGATATTGATTTCATTAATCACCGCCAACAGATCGTTTTCCTTTTTCTTTTTTATCTTGGTTAAAAGTTCTATCAGACTGTCGGTATATTGCAAATGGAACAATTCGAGTTTGTTATAATCTAAAGTCTTATTTTCTTCGAATAACTTATGAATAATATCCGTTTTTATATAAACCGATATGACGTCGATATTTTCAAAGAAATTAGAGAGAAGTTTAAGCTTTGTTAATCTTCTTCTGCTTTGAGACATTATGATTTCAACTTCATCACTCACACTTTTGCACTATTTTATCCTCTGATGTTTGCTTTTAGTTCAGATTCCAAAGTCTGAAGATCCTGATCTAGTTTTCTTCTGCTTTCTGTACCTTGTTTTTGAATTTGTTTTACTTCATTCAATGTATTAATCAACATTGCAGTGGTTTCTTTCAGTGTTTCTGCCGAAACAATAGTCTGCTCGTTGGCTTTCGCTACGTTGATTGAATTTTGACCGAGACGTTCTGCATTTTTTCTCAGAATTTCTTCTGTTGTAGAAGATACTTTTTGCTGAACCTCAATATTTTGCTGTTGTCTGTGCATTGCAACTGCCAAAGAAAGCTGATTTTTCCAAACCGGTAAAGTGGTCGTTAAAATCGTTTGTGCTTTTTCAGCAATCGAAACGTTATTATTTTGTACTAATCTAATTTGTGGAAGAGACTGCATCATAATGAGACGAACTACTTTTAAATCTGCCAATCTTCTGTCTAATCTGTTGATAAAATCTCTTTTATCAGCAATCTGATAATCGGCAAAGTTCTGAATATTGGTTTCCATATTTGCCAATTCAGCAGCCGCTTTTTCCATTCTTAGATTTCCTGCGATTACAAGATCTTCAATCGCTTTAATTGAATTGACATTGCTATCGAAAATCGTCTGTAAAACCGCATTATCTTTGGTAGAGGTAATGATTCCTGCATTTACTTTATGAGAAATCTGATCGATATTACTTGTAATTTTGTCATACTTAGCGAAAAGATTATCTACCTGAGTCATCATCTTTTTCATGAAAGGAAGTCGGCTCAGAAAACCTTTTACTTTGCTTCCGTTGATCTCGTCTACATCAACATAATTTAATTCAATCAACAAATTATTGATTAACTCTCCTACTTCACCAGAATTTGATCTTCTTACGTTTCCTAAAAAACTATCACTCTGATTTGCCAAAGTTTTTTGTAAATCTGAACCGAAATTCACGATAGAACCCGGATTGGATTCATCGATAGAATTTGCCATCAGTTCATATTTCTGACGTTCAGAATCCTGAATCTGGCTTAAATTCACGTTTCCGTCTCTATCCACTAAAACTGCCGGAGCCGAACTTTGTGTTGGCTGACTCTGCGGCATAGGAGTTGGCTCAAAAGTTTTTAAAGGCTCTATCGACTGAAGCGGATCTATATTTTCGTTTGGTTGATTATCCATAATTGATTATTGATACATTGATACAAATTTCTCAAGACCGTCTCTTTGTCCGCTTCCTACAGCTTCAAATTTCCACTCACCATTTCTGTTGTAAATTCTTCCAAATTCCACGGCAGTTTCGATAGAAAAATCTTCATCTAATTCATACTTTAAAATTTCTTCGTTGGTATCTGTATTGAAGATTCTGATGAAAGAATTTCTTACCTGTCCGAAGTTTTGTCTTCTCGTGTCTGCATCATGAATAGTTACTACAACAGTAATCTCCTTCACTGCAGCATCTATTTTAGTTAAATCTATTTTTATTTGCTCATCATCGCCATCTCCGTCACCTGTTAAATTATCACCTGAGTGAATGACAGCTTTATCCGGAGATTCAAGGTTGTTATAAAAGATAAAATGGTTATCTGAAACCAGTTTTTTGTTGTCACCAAGCAAGAATAAAGAAGCATCCAAATCAAATGCTCCTCCTGTTGATGTATTGTTGATATCCCATCCTAAACCGATTGTAAATTTAGGTGCGTTTATATTTTCTCTTTGTCCTTTCTGTAAGTTAATAGCCATAATTAAGTTCTGTTTGTGTTAAAGTGTTTATATTAGTTTCGTATTCTTTTATCAAATGATAATTGTTGCTGATCGCCAACTCAAGAAGATGATCCATCTGCTCTTTTTTTATTTTAGACGTAAGATAATCAAAATTACTTGATTCTAAGTCCAAAATATATTTTACAATCCTTGTATTGAACTGAAAACTTGGCTTCAGCATTACTTTTGCAACGTCTTCAACGTTTTTCACAGCATAGTAATTGAAATAGTTTTCAATTTTAGGATCGAGATCAAAATTCATCAATTCAGCATAATACATAAATAGAAAATCTGCCTGTACATCAAATTCATCCAAAATTTTGTTTACTGTAAATTCATGGCTTCCGGTAATCTTGATATCATCTATAAAAATACAAAGTTTTCCTTTAAGAAAATCCTTATCAAGATAATAAGTATCATTGGCAATCAGATTTTTACGATCTTCAAAATTTAAAGTTCCGTAATCTGTTGTATAGGTATGATTTCTATTTATTTTTGACAGAATACTTGACTTCTTTCCTCTCTGAAAAAGATAAAAATCAAGCTGTTTTTTAAAATAAAAACACAGAAAATTAGAAGCTGTAGGAATTGCCATATATGGACTTGGCAAAACAAGTATATCTTTATCAGTATTTAAAATTTCTTCGTGCTCAGCAATAAATCCATCGAATAATTCTTTTGCAAATTTCTCTGCATACAACTTATCGCCGTATTTGAAATAACTGTATTCAGCAGGCGAAAAAGTAAATTCATCTGCAGAATGAATGTGGTGCAAGCTGTACCTTTTGTTCATATTAAATCGTATGTTTTATTAAATGCGCATTGAACCCAAAATCTTTTGCGCCTTTGTAATCAGCAACCGGATTATCACCAACATGCAAAATTTGATTCATTTTTAAATCTTTGTTCTTAATTAAATTTTTCACCTCCTGAAAAACAATTGGATTTGGTTTAGAGCAATTCAGTTCATCCGAATAAATGTGGAAATCAATATATTGATCTAAATTTTCTTCAATCAGGAATTTCCTCATGGTTTTTCCTTTGATAAAACCTGTATTGCTTAGAATATTGATTGTTTTTCCCTGATTTTTAATTTCATCAAAAAACTGATGTAGATTTTCGAAAATTACAACAGGTTTATACTGTAAAAATAAGTCTTCGCTTTTTTGGTAAAACTCATTTAAATTTTCTTTATTTAAATGTTTCAAATCAACTTCTAAAGCATTTAAGATCAATAAATAAATCTCGAAAGTGTTTACATTTCCGCCAATTACCTCATTGATAGAATTACAAAGATCATCGTAATATTTTACGACTTTCGCAACTTCATCAATGGTTTTTTTTACGTCAAAAAATGAGGAGAACAGCTCAACTCTTTTTGCTTTAAATTCAGGATGAGATTTTATTAAAGTAAGCCACAAATCAAAGGAAAAATGTGAGTGATTGTGTATGTCTATATCTGTTTTCAAAATGGTTCAGTTAAAAGTTTTATTTAGCTTTTTTCTTGAAAAAGATGTTTTAAATGGTTATTATTTTCTTTCATCTGTTCGTGTTCAAAATACAATTCCTTTCAAAGATAGAATTTTTAAATTAATGTGTAAATGTAGTTTGCTGTTTTAAGAAATTTTTATGATTTTCCGTAATATTTGTTATTGGAAAATTCTTTTTTAAACGCAAAGTCCTCAAAGATTTTTTTAAAATTATTGTGGGTATTTTTCGTTCGCAAGGGCGTTTCACTCAGCTAAGGTGTTCTGCTATCATTTGCTGAACGAAGTGCCTTAGCGAACGAAAATGTTTTCAAAGGATTGAACAAAACCTGGCGATCCTCGCGTTAAAAATAATTTAGTAAATAATGTCTTTAAATTTTCATTTTTTTTTTCGTTTTAAAAAAATGAAAAAAAATTTTTGCTGTTAAAATATTTTTTCTAGTTTTGCAACCGGTTAACAATCAACAATGTCAACAAAAATGATAAATATAATTACTTTAAGCAATCCTATCAGAGCTGTGTACTTTGGTAGCACTAAATATTTATCTGAATAACGATCGACCTTATAAAACTAAAATATAACGAAGGCCTGTCTGTTTCAGATAGGTCTTTTTTGCTACCCTACTTTTCAGCTTTTACATTCGGAAAGGTTGTCTAATTTTTTAACGCAAAGAAAAATTTTCTTACTGAATAAGAAAGTGAGCAAAGATTTTAATCAATAAATTGATTTTAAGAAGCTGGCTTCATCAGAGACTTTGTCGAAACTCTTTGCTCTCTTAAATAAAAAACAGTTTTCAAAGAACTTTGCGTTTTAAAACATTTTACAACCTTAAAATCAACAATTTAAATTTAACAAAATGAAATACAACACACGAAATATAGGGATTATAGCACACGTCGATGCAGGAAAAACAACACTTACGGAAAGGCTTCTTTATTACACGGGAATGATTCATAAAATAGGGAACGTGGACGAAGGAAACACCACAATGGATAAAGATATTCAGGAGAAAAACAGGGGAATTACGATTTCTTCGGCTGCGATTTCCACCCAGTGGAAAAAAGATGAAAATGTCTTCAATATCAACATTATTGATACTCCGGGACACATTGATTTTGCGGTGGAAGTTGAACGCTCTTTACGCGTTTTGGACAGCGTTGCAGCAGTTTTCTGTGCTTCTTCGGGAGTTCAGCCGCAAACGGAAAACGTTTGGTTTCAGGCCGAGAAACATGGAATTTCAAAGATTTGTTTCATCAATAAAATGGACAGAATCGGGGCAGATTTTTTTGCTGTTTTAAATGAAATTAAAACAAAACTGAATGCAGTTCCTTTAGCTTTACAAATTCCGATGGGTTCAGAAGACAGTTTCGAAGGTATTATCGATTTAATTAAGCAAAAAGCGCTGTATTGGATGGATGAAAACGGAGAAACCATTATTGAAAAGGAAATTCCGGAACTTTACAACGCTGAAGCTCATGAATGGAAAATGAAACTAATGGAAACTTTAGCCGAATCTGACGAACAGTTTTTTGAATATTTTCTGGATTCTGAAACAAAAATTTCTGAAGAAATGATCACTGAAGCCATAAAAAGAGCTTGTCAGTCAAGAAATTTAGTTCCTGTTTTATGTGGTTCTGCATTCAAAAACAAGGGAGTACAACCTTTGCTTGATGCGATTGTAAGTTATCTTCCTTCACCGGATCAGTTGCCTTCCGTGAAAGGAAAAGATGCCAAAACGGAAGAAACGGTTGAGCTGGAAAGAAATGAAGAGGAAATTTTTTCAGGACTGGTTTTCAAAGTGGTGATTGATAAGCATATGGGTAAACTTTCGATGTTGAGAATTTATTCGGGAAGTATACAATCCGGTGATACGGTTCAGAATGTAAGAACGGGTGAAAGTTTCAGAATTTCAAGGATTTTGCAGATGCAGTCGGACAAAACGATAACGGTTGAAGAAGGAAAAGCGGGAGATATTGTGGCTTTAACCGGAATAAAAGATGCGAAAACAGGAGATTCTTTATCTTCTGTTGAACGGGCTGTTTTGCTTGAATCCATCACGATTCCGGCTCCGGTAATCAGGGTTTCCATTGAGCCGAAAACGAATGCCGATGAAAAGTCTTTCGGACTGGTTTTAGCGAAAATTCAGGAAGAAGATCCATCGTTGGTTGTTGAAAGAGACCGACAAACGGGAGAAACTTTGTTAAGCGGTTTGGGAGAACTGCATCTTGAAGTTACTTTAGAAAAGATCAGGTTGAATCATGGAATTGAAATCAATCAGGGAAAACCTAAAGTTTCGTATAAAGAAATTTTAACGGAAACCAGAACGCACCGTGAAAAACTTGTGAAACAGAACGGCGGAAGCGGACAATTTGCAGACATCACGTTTGAAATCGGACCGAGAAATGATGGTGGAATCGGTTTGGAATTCATCAATCAGATCAAAGGCGGAGTGATTCCTAATGAATTTGTTCCGTCTGTTGAAAAAGGTTTCCGAGAAGCAATGGAAAACGGAGCATTGCAGGGCTATCCTCTGGAAAGCATGAAAGTTACGCTTCTGGACGGATCGACTCACAGTAATGATTCTCATGCTCAGGATTTTGAAATGGCTGCGAGAGACGGTTTCCGGGAAATAGGAAAATCCTGTAAGCCTAAATTAATGGAACCTATCATGAAAGTTGAGATTCAGACGATTGAGGATTATACCGGAGCGGTGACTGCGGATATCAACAAACGAAGAGGAATCATCATCTCAATTGATGAAAAATCGGGAAGAAAAATTTTCACGGCAGAAGTTCCTTTAGCTTCTACTTTCGGATATATTTCTGATCTGAGAACGTTAACGAGCGGAAGAGCTTCGATCAGCATGAAGTTGTCGCACTATGCTTTGGTGCCTGATTTCATCGCGAATACATTAGTAACCTAAAAGACAAGGGCTGTAAATTTATTTTTGCAGTCCTTGTTTGGGTTATTGAGGTGAATTATCAATAATGAATTGTTTTTTTTCTCCTGCTGATTTTGCAGATTATGCAGATTTTTTATTTTCTATAGATAACACAGATGTTTGCATGAATTTTAAATTTCCATCATCGCGCTTCCAGTTTATTTCCCACAGATTACACAGATTTTTTCAGATGTTTGCGGAGTATTTCTAATCTTCCATATTCCATCTTCCCGCCAAACAATCTTCTCAACCACTCAAACTCTACAACCCTCCAACTCAAAAACCCTCCTACTTCTCCGGCATCACTTTATACGTAGGATCATCCTGAATATTCACTTCAATTACAGCTTCTGCGTTTTTCAGCATTTTACGGCAGTCTTCACTTAGGTGTCTTAAATGCAGTTTTTTATTTTGTTGCGTATATTTTTTGGAGAGTTTATCTAAAGCGTCAATTGCACTCACATCTACAATGCGGCTTTCTTTAAAATCAACAACAACTTCATCAGGATCATTTATTGGATCAAATTTATCTGTAAACGCTGTAACAGAACCAAAAAATAAAGGTCCAAAAATTTCGTAATGTTTAATACCATTCTCATCAGTATGTTTTCTCACACGTATTCTTTTCGCATTGTCCCACGCAAAAACAAGAGCAGAAATTATTACTCCAACCAAAACTGCCAAAGCCAGATTGTGAAGAATAATGGTAATTAAGGCAACTGTAATTCCGACAAAAATATCAGATTTCGGCATTTTGTTGACAATCCTGATAGAAACCCACTGAAATGTACTGATCGCAACCACCATCATTACACCAACCAATGCTGCCATCGGAATTTTTTCAATAAAAGGTGCGCCTACCAAAATGATAATTAATATTGTAATAGAAGCGATAATTCCTGAAAGTCTTGCTCTGGAACCCGCATCCAGATTAACTAAAGTTTGTGCAACCATGGCACAACCTCCCATTCCGCCAAAAAAACCATTCGTAATATTAGCTAAACCCTGCGCAACAGATTCTTTGTTGGTATTTCCTTTTGAATTGGTAATTTCATCAACCATTGATAAAGTTAAAAGAGATTCTATCAAACCAACTCCTGCCATAATCATAGCGTAAGGAAATATAATTTGCAAGGTTTGTAAAGAAAAAGGTAGTTCCGGAATATGAAAAGCAGGCAAACTTCCACTAATCTGCGCAATATCTGCAACAGTTTTCGTAGGAATTCCAAATCCTAAAACAATTCCAAAAATAATTACAATAGCTACTAAAGAAGCTGGAATAACTTTCGTGATTTTTGGAAAGAAGTAAACGATTGCAATCGTCAAAGCCGTTAAACCTAACATAATATATAAAGCTGTCCCTTGAAGCCAACCAACAACTCCATTTACATCTGTAATTTTAAATTGTTCAATCTGCGCCATGAAAATGATCACCGCCAAACCGTTCAAAAAACCATACATTACAGGTTGCGGAATCAGTCTTACAAATTTTCCGAGCTTAAAAATTCCTACCAGCATCTGAAAAACACCGGCTAAAGCTACAGTTGCGAACAGATATTCTACGCCATGAGTTTTGATGAGTGCGATTAAAACAACAATGGTCGCTCCTGCTCCACCGGAAACCATTCCTGGACGACCTCCGAAAATGGCGGTTACCAATCCCATCATAAAAGCGGCATATAATCCCGTTAAAGGAGAAAGTCCGGCAAGAATGGCAAATGAAAGAGATTCGGGAATCATGGTCATTGCGACAGTAAGCCCCGCAAGAATTTCATTTTTATAGTTGATTTTTTTTGAAAAATCAAAAAGCGCGACTGTGTTCTTCATCCCAACAAGCAATTACATATTTCACAAAAAAAGCAAATTGATTTAAAATTTTCAATATTTTAAACATCAGTAAATATCACTCTTTAAACAAAGTGTTTTTGAATTGAAATTGCTTTTTTCGCTGGCAAAGATAGACAGTAGAATCTATTTATCCAACTTTTTGAAAAACCTGAGTTAATATCAAAATCAAGATGGTATCGTATTAAAATCATTAAAAAAAGAAGTGAATAATTTTAGTTTCCTGATTACCGACTGAAAGCTAATCTAATTAATAATCAACATAAATTAATTATATATAAAAATAATTAAATTTATTTTTATGTATTTAATTGTCAATTTTTATGTATTTTTGATGTGTAAAACTGTCGGATTTAAAATTAGATTAATAACCCAAAATAATGATTTTCAAGTATTAAACAGTCTTAAAAGTTCTTTTAATAGGGAAAATTTTAACTTAATCGTTATATTTTAAATTCTAAGGATCATTTTAAAAATCAAGGACACAACCCATCTTTGATTCACAAAAACAGAAAGATTAGAAATAAATAATGTTTATCTAAAAAACAATATTATTAAACAATCTTCATTTTACAAATGATCTCGACTTTATACAATCTCCAGAGTTTTACCAACTCGACAAAAAACACAAATACTTATCAGTTATTGATGGATGAAAAATATTTAAAAATAAATTATTATTTATAAATGTTATACAAAGTAATACATATAGGACAGGCAATAAAAGAACGTGTACAACAAAAAGAGATCGCCATCGAAAGAATATGCAATTTTCTGAACAAAGACGAGGATTTTGTAAACAGCGTTTATGAAAGTAAATCGATTGATACCGATATTCTTTTAAGATGGTCAAAATTACTGGAGTATGATTTCTTCAGATTATACAGTTCTCACCTGATTTTATATGCACCGCCTTCGGCAGTTAATAAAACAAAAGAAAAATCTAACAAGACACAGACACCACAATTCAGAAAAAATATATACACTCAGGAAATTAAGAATTTTATTATTAAAAAAATTGATTCCGGAGAAATGACGCAGGCAGATGTGATAAAAGAATACTCTATCCCCAAAAGTACGCTTCACAGATGGCTTCAAAAAAAATAAAATCACCAAAATATTATGAAAATGAAACCTAACTACAGCAAAATTTATCACGATCTTCTGCAGGCAGAACATCCTGAAAAACTGAAAGACACAAAAGTAAAGGAACTTCTGAAAAACCTAAACACCAGTGATGAAGTGATCAAGTTTAATGAAAAGCTTTTTAAACAATCAAAAGAGAGCCAGGAAAACAATCAAAAGCTGAGAACGTACGACAAAGCAACGATGCTTAAGATTCTTGCATATCAAAAACAACACGGTTTCTCAAGCAATTACATATCAAAACAATACAAAATCAGCAGAACGACTATTGCCAAATGGAAGAAAATCTGCGAAAACGAACTTCAATAAAAAGACAAAGCTGCGAAAATTTTCGCAGCTTTTTTTCGTTTTTAATCTTTACGAAGAACATCTTTTATCCCGTCTAAACCTTCGCTGAACTGAGCCAGTAAAGACACGATCTGCGTCATTCTGTCGTTTTCACCAAGACCTTTTATGGTTTTATTTTTCATAAACGTCTTCTTGATTTCATTCCAGCGCTCTGTTTCAATTTCAGAAATTATATTCATCAGTTCTTTCAATTTCAACATATTGGCTTCGGCTTCGGTTGTTAGAGTCTGAGATTCGTTTTGATAATGATTCAGAACCATTTGCGTAACTTCTTCTTCCTTTAAAATCGGCTGAATCTGTGTTATCAGCTTATTCATATTTCGGTAAGAACCCTGCAATTTAAAATTAGGTTCATTTCTGTAATCATCCGACATTGCTGCAGATGCTATGTATTGTTTATTCACCTTTAAAACAACATCTCTCACTTTCAAAGTATTTTCCAGCACTTTTCTGAAATCTGAAATCTCATTTGAACTGAAATTACCCTGCAAATCTACATTGGGCGAATCAGAAAGAATACTTTCATATAAATTGTACAGATTTTCCATTCCAAATTGAGTCAGCCGGGTAAGATATTCGTTTGACATCAAAGCATTTTCGATTAAACTTAAATCGAATAAATCTGTTTTACTGCCGGAAATTTCTCCCAAATTATACGTATCAGAACGGTTTGCCAACATATCCGGAATTCTGAATTTCTCTCCGCTTTCTGTATAAGGATTCCCCGCCATGACAAGACAAAACCTTTTTGACCGTAAATCGTAGGTTTTACTTTCTCCGTTATAAATTCCTTCAATTTTTCTTTGTCCGTCTGCCAAAGAAATGAATTTCTGCAAAAACTCAGGATTACAATGCTGAATATCGTCAAGATACAACATAACGTTATCACCCATTTCCAAAGCAAGATTCAACTTTTCAAGTTCTTGTTTTGCTCCGGCATTTTTAGCTTCACTTGGATCCGTTGAAACAATATCATGACCAATCGATGGACCGTTGATTTTCATAAAAACCAATCCCATTCGATCTGCCATGTATTCCATCAAGGTTGTTTTTCCGTAACCCGGAGGTGAAACCAAAAGCAACATTCCCATTCTGTCGGTACGTTTATCGTTTCCTACCGTTCCTAATTGCTTGGCTAAATTGGCTCCTATCAAAGGAAAATAAACTTCACTGATCAATCTGTTTCTCACAAATGAACTTAACACCTGAGATTTGAAAGTATCAATTTTTAAGGCTTTCTTTTTATCATTTACCCATTTTGCTTTCAATTCCTGAAGCTGTCTGTATTTCGGAACAATAACCTCATTAAAATTGGATAAACGGGAACTGAATTCATAATAATTTAAAGCATAATCGGCATCTTTTTCTAATGATTTTAGTCCTTTCAGAACTGTCTCGTAAGAAATGTGAAGAACATTTTTAGCGTCAAAATTCTGCGATACAAAGAATACAGCAGCTTCTTTTTTAACATCATCTTCAAACTTTGATTCTGAATTAAACAAAAACGCATTCAAAGCACTTTCAGCAATAGAAAAACAGGCTACAGGATATTTTTTCAAAGCATTCAGCTGATCGATAAATTCTAAATCTTTTCCTTTTTCTTTTAAATCTTTTAAAAATGATTCATATAAAAGACCTGCTTTTTCAGAAACCAAAAACGCTGATTTGTTTTCTCTTTTCAAATAAATAGCAACATTAAGATAATTTACTTCAGCAAAAAACTGATTATTTTGAGCAAACAATTTTATTTCATTGGATAATTCTTCATTCAGATATTGAAAACCTCTATCTGTTGTAAATGACTTTGAAATTAAATTCGTTGCTTCAAACTGCTTCTGATAATATTCTTTTCTTTCCTGATTTAAAAAATACCAGAACAACTGCGCCAAAGCTCTTTCTTTCGGCGTAAACTGCATCAATCCTAATTCATTATGCATTTGCTGCAATTTCGAAACAATCGTCAACGCATCTTCGTCATGAATCCCTTTCACCAAACCTTCTCCAAAATGTTCTGTCATAAAATGCTGAACAGCCATTCGGTTTTGCTCTTCGGTATTGATGTTCTTATTTTGCGAAAAAACATTCCAAGCCAGATATTCAAAACGTTTCACCTTTTGATTTTCAGAAATATATTCCTGATTCCAGACTTCTTTGTAATCTGAAATCGCTTCAAAATTTAAAGGCTCATAAAATGCAGTTCCTGTCAAGTGATAATAATACTGTGCATTTCTCATCACCAAAGTCAGGTCTAATTTCTGACGGTTTACAGCAAATTTATAATCACCCAAAGCAATTACATTATCTCCATCTGCATAAATTTCTTTTTTATCTTTCAGTTTTCTTACCGATTCCTGCTGTGAAGTTTTCAGTAAAGTCTGAATTTCTTCCGCTTTTGCAGAATCGTCCATTTCCATAAGCTGCCGTGAAATATCACGAACTTTTTCAACCATTAAATCCGTCGCAAAATATCCGTTGATTTCATTTTCAGAATCGAATGACTCCGATTTTGTCTGAACCGATTTTAAAATCCGTTGCGCAGAATCGTACAAACTCTGAGTTCGCTTATTTCTGGATTCCGTTAACTGAACTCTTTTGTTTTGAAAATGACCGTAAACTTCTTCTCGTTTTTCTTCAATTTTATGAATAAATTCTTCAAAATCAACAAATTTTGTTTCCATCTCTTCCAATTGAATGGAAAGTTTGGTTAAATATTCATCACATTTTTCGGGAGTCTGAGATAATTCAAGAAAATTAATCACCGACTGATCAAACAAAGTCATTTGTGCCTGAAAATCAGCAGAAAGTTCTTTTCCGGAAATTTCTCTTTTTCTTTTTGAAAGCTCTAATCTTTCCTGATTTAATCTCGCAAAAATCACCGAAATATTTTCAATAATCTGTGTTGATTGTGAGGTGTCTTCAATTTTTAAATTGTTGACAATATCCACCAAAAGCTCAAGCTGTCCTGACAAGTTATTGATTTCCTCCTCAATCGTTTTGGCATCAATTGCTTTCTGCAAATTGATAATATTTTCTGAAATCTGCTGCGCTCTGTTCTGATATGGCAGTAACGCATCGTCCTGAAGAAGGAAATTCACACAGGCGTTAGAAAGCTCTTCCGATCTTTCAGCCAAAGCTTTCTCCAAAGAATCGAGAATAGCGACATCTACATATTTTAAATCTCTTGCTCCGATAATTTCACCACGCAAGGCTCTGATTGTAGAAAGCATATCAATATATTCGGTGAGCTGAGAATAATTGATTCTTTTGGTGTCATCTAAGGTTTTTTCAGATGCTGCTTTTATTTTTTCAACAGCTTCAGCCGTATTTTTCTTCTGCTCAAGTACTTTTTCATACTCATTAATGGCAGAATGGGCAATTTTTCTGATTTCCTTTAAAGGCTGATCTAAATTCTGAACCTCATTATCACTCAAAAAATAATAAGCATCTAAAATGGTGGTAGAAAGTTTTACAATATCATCGTATAATCCGCTGTAAGAATCTTTCTTATTCAGTAGAGTGATCAGTTCCTGACTTTCTGCCATTACTCTTACAATATCTTTATTCCCTATTTTGTAAAGAAGCGTATCAGATTTTTCTGTATTCGGCTGTAGTTCTTTTGAATACGGAGTCTGCCATATCTGAGCTAAGTGATGCTTTGTAGTTTCTACACTTTCTCTTAAATAAATAAGTTTCCCATCATTCAAAATAGAATAGCCACTACAACGAATCGGCGTTTCAATGGATTGCGTGATGATATTGTATGAAATCAGCTGATAATTATTGGTTTTATCGTCATAAAAAACATACATGAAATTCTCACCATTTGGCTCAGAGATCGTCTTCAGATAGTGAAGTCGGTTCGAATCCTGTGAAATCACTTTCAAACCTCCCGTTTGCAGCGCATAACCATTCGAGAACAAAACGCCCTGATTTTCAAGAAGCAAAACCGCCGAATGCTTCAGGGTATCAACTCTTGAAACGATTTTTTCTTTATGATTGTAAATGAAATATCTTTCTGATTCCTGGTAAGGTTTGATTTTAAATAAAACCAAGTTATCAAGGTCGCAGAAGTGAATTTCAGCATCATCGAGATTCTGATCTTTATGAATGACATCTTCAGAATAAATTCCTTTTCCGGTGTCGGTATTGTCTTCGATTTTAATGGTAATATCGCCGCCAATCGACTCCACAAAAACTTTATCGGCCAAAGAAACGTGCGGAAATTTTCCACTGCGCTGCATATCTCTTGTCGCTTTTGTCCATGCGAAACCATGTTGTGGAGGATAGGTAACCTCCGAAGCACTTCTGGAATCTACATACACCAATTGACCTTCTTTAATCAACCATTTGAAAGCCTTTATATCAGATGTGCTTTCAGATAACTGAAAAACCATGTACAAATAATTTTCAGTAAAATGAAAGCGCGCAAAAAAAGTATTTCTGTAATATTTATAGAGATTTTTAAATTCTTCAATGAAAATTTCATCCTCAATTAAAGAAATATCCTTTGGCTCGAATCGTTTATTATTAATGGAATACACCGAAAAAACATCGGAAATATTGATTTCCGTCTGTAAACCTAAGTGAGCATTTGAGCCAAAAATCAATGTATTTTTTAAAGAAAAAATATCTTTGGCAATACAGTTATGCTCCGTAGAAATTCTCTCATTGGCAATCAGTGAAAAATCTACTCCTCCGAAAATTTCTTTACGGTTTTCGTTCAGTTTCTGAAGCCTCTGAATAAGATCATTTTTCTGTTCGTTCAGACGATTCTGTATGATTTCGTATGTCCCTGAATTTAATTGTTCTGACATATTTTTGAGATATTAGATGTTAGATGCTAGATTTTAGACTATCATCATTCTGTTTAAAAATGCCTTTAAGAAAGCAGTGTTTTTTTAACATTAAGAAATTTAGAAATCATTCGATAAAAAGGTTAGTTAAGAAAATTGACAAAGTCAAATTTTAAGTAGAACGCTTACAAATATCTTCGATATTTCCTTTAATGATTCTTAATGTTTTAAATTTCTTAATGTTTTAAAAACCCTCAAAGTATAATTGAATAATCATACAATGAGAGTTTTACAATATAGTTAGTGTTTTTTATCTGATTGGTTTTTGGTCAACACCTAAATGTTTAGCCATATCCATTGCTCTGGATAGAAGACCTTTTTCCTGCTGATCGGCAACTCCGTTTAGTTTGAAAATAAGGCTTGCGATGCTCATGTTTTTGATGTCTTCTGAAGAAATGTTGTATTTATCAACCATTCCCATCACTTTACCAATGATATTTTCTCCATCACCCAAAAGATTTTCTTTCACTAAAGTTGCGTTTTCGCTGTGGCTTATGAATTTATCTAAACCTTTACCTGCTGAAACCTGACGAACTACATTATCAAAGAATGTATTATCACCACCTACAATATCAATTTTTGCAGATTTGAATGCTTCCGCCAAAACTCCCGCCTGAGCTTGTGCAATATCTTTCTGAATTGAAATCTGCGCCAATTCCACTTCTTTTTCTTTCGCCAAAGTCAATCTGAACTCTTCGTGATCTTTTCCGGCATCGTTCAGTTTTTTCATTGCTTCTGCCTTTTCTGTTATTCCGGCTGCTTCTGCAAATGCTTTCTCCTTGATAACTTCGGCTTGAGCAATACCTTCTTTTCTTTCAGCTTCTGCTTTTTTCTCGATAACGATTGATTCTACAATTCCCTGTCTTTCTGCAGCATCGGCTTTTGCATGAAGAACCTGAGCTTCGGATAAACCAACAGTCGCTTCTTCTTTTGCTTTTGCATCGGCAATAATTTTGCGGGCATCTGCTTCTTTTTCTGCGGCATCTCTTTTTGCCTGTGCTTCAATCACGTATTTCTGAGCATCTTTCTCAGCGGCCAATCTTCTGGATTCTGCGGCTCTTGTTTCCTGAATTAATTTCTTTTCAGCTTCCTGAGTTGCTAAAGTAATTTCAACTTGCTTGTTTCTGTCGGCTGTTTTGAAAGCTTCAAGATCTTTAATTCCCTGCTGCTCTTCTACAACCGTTTTTTCCATCGTTAAACGCTCACGAATCGCATCCTGAATATTTTTCTTTTCAAGTTCAATCGCTTTTTCTTTTTCAATCTGAGCTAATGAAACAATTCTTTCTCTTTCGGTTGCTTCCAGCATTTTGTCCTTCTGCACTCTTTCCGTTTCCACTAAATCGGCACGTTCCTTATTTTTAGCTGCAATAACAACCTGTCTTTGCTTATTTTCTTCTGCAATCTGAAGTTTTTCTTCTGTAGCAATACGAACGGTTTCATATTTTAAACGCTCTTCTTCATCTACTTTCAGAATTTCAGCATTTTCACGGGCTTTGATATTCGCAACTTCTCTTTTCTGAGATTCTTCTTTTTCCGCCAACTGTTTTTCAAGTTCTAAAATCGCTTCACGGGCTTCAACATTCTGCTTCGTGATCGTTTTCTCCTCGTCTCTACGAACCTGATTAGCTTTAATATTTTGATTAGCTGTTAATTCGGTAATTTTTTTAATCCCTTCAGAATCAAGAATATTGTCTTTATCTAAATTTTCAATTTTTGTCTGCTCAAGAAAATCGATCGCGCAATCATCCAGAACATAACCATTCAGATCAGTTCCGATAATATCAAGAATTTCCTGACGAAACTCGCTTCTTGCTTCATAAAGCTCAATAAACTCAAACTTTTTCCCTACCGTTTTTAAGGCTTCAGAAAATTTAGCTTCAAATAATTCTCTCAATGTATTAATATCTGAAGCTCTCTGACATCCGATGGTCTGACCCACATTTACAATATCATCAACCGATTTATTAACTCTGATAAAGAAAGCCACCTGAATATCGGCTCTCATATTGTCTTTACAGATTAATCCAGCTCTTCCTTCTCTGGCAATTTCAAGTTTTTTAACAGAAATATCCATAGATTCCATTCGGTGGATGACCGGAATTACGATTCCCGCATTGAAGAAAACTTTCGTACCTCCGTAACCTGTTCTTAAAATAACGATTCCCTGAACGGTTTTTTTATACATGGATAAAATCCAGAAAATCAAACCGATGGAAGCTATCACAATGATAACAATTCCTGCAATTAAAGTTGTGTTCATATTTTTATAGTTTATTTATTTTAATGTGTTTTTTAATTTCTAAGTAAGTGTTACAATATTTAATTATTGCTTATTCATAATACTTGTTTTTAACGCGAAGTCCGCAAAGATTTTTTAAATGCTAACTGTTTTTTAAGCTCGCAAAGGTGTTCCACTCAGCTAAGAACGCAGAAACATTTTCAATTACGACTGTCTCGAAAATAAGTTTAATTAAGGAAATTCAAAGCAAAAGTTCTAAGATGTAGTTGAATATTATCATTATTAAAGCAACCATAATATTAATTTTAAAAGCGAATTTCTGTGGCAACATAATAGAATTTCCTTTGAGGATCTTCATCTACGATAATTACCGTAATTCCGTGTTCTATTTTTTCGCCATCTTTACTTTTCACCATCAAAGTCATAGGATCGCTTCCGATAAAAACTTCTAAAATTCCGGTTTTATCTCCATGAATAGTTGATTTCATCCTTCCTTCCCTTCCTAAAAAATCGTGCGGCTTTTCTCCTTTATGATTGATTTCCCTGAAAAATGGATTCAAAGGTTTTAAAAGCAGTTTTGTGAATAAAATAGCCAAGAAAAACATGGTAAAAACCGTTATGACCGCAATCCAAAGTTCTGGTGAAAAATAAACCTCAACATAAAAAGAACCCAACCACGTGAAAAACAGCACAATTGTTAAAAAATAAGAAATGGGAACAATATCCAGATTCAGAAATTTCAAGAACTGAATAAAATCTGAAGAATTATCTGTAACATGAATCTGACCATCCGGCGCATCTACATCCGTATCAAAATCTGCATCGATTCCTATATCAATATCCAGACCTGTGATAATGGTAAACAGCCAATAGATCACCGCCAAAATCAGCAGCACACTCAAAACGGTATTTACTGGCGAAAATGATATATGTAGAAATTCCTGAAAGGTCATATTTTTAGCCTTTTTTAAGTGATTCTTTTAGTTTTTGCAAAGCATTTTCCGCTTCACCGTCTATATTCTTTACCAGATCATCAATTTCTTCGTCTACAGATTTTCCTGCTTTGGAAATATCGCTGTAAGCTTCTGCCATCGCTTCCTGTTGAACTACTTTTTCTTTAAGTTTTTCGAGCATAGAAACCGCACTACTGCCGTCAATCTGCGTCATTTTTTGATTAATATCTTTCGTTGCCTCGCTTACCTGCACTCTTGCTTCCAAAGTTCTTAGCTCATTTTCCCATTTTGAAATACTCGATTTCAGACTATTGATGTTTGCCTGCATTTTTTCACAATCATCCTGCAGCTTTTCATTTTCCTTTTTTAAATTTTCAGCTCTTTCCTGTGCTATACTCTGTTTTTTAAGAGATTCTTTTGCTAAACGATCCGCCTCCGAAACCTCAATTTCACCTTTCTCCGATTTCTGAACCAGAAGAATTGCCTTCGTATAATAATCTTTCGCTGTCTGTTCTTCAGATTCAATTTCGTTTTTCTTGCGTATAGAAAGCGCTTTTAACTTAGCCAAAGCTTCCATACTTTCCGACAGTTGATTTTTCATATCAGAGATTCCGTTTTCCGTGAGCTTTATGGGATCTTCAAAATTTTCTAAAACCGAATTGATCTCGGCTTTTCCTATTTTATATAATCTTTTAAAAATATTCATATTGTAGTTTTTACTTATTTAGTCATTTGTATCATTTCGCTGTTAAACTCTCCTACCAAAATTCCGAGAGAATCTATAGAAGCCATTACTTCGTTTTGCGCCATATTGTCCACAGGCAAAGTATCTCTGAAGATTACTTTCTTTCCTGAGTGATCCAACACAAATGCACCATGTACAATATCCCGGTTTTTCTGAAGCAGAATTTTATAAATCTCTTGAGTAGGATTTTTAATTTCAAAGAGAAACTGCTCCATGATCAAAATTGTATCAGAAACAATCAGAATCATATTTTTAATTCCGTTGGATTCTTTTTCGATAATTAAAACTTTCTGATTTTCATCCTGAAAACTGATGGTAAACTCATAATCTAATAGCCAATGTTTTACCTTATTAAATATCCTGTTTTTTTCACTCATCTTTCTGCGTATTTAGCTCAATTGTTATACAAATGTAATAATTTTCTGTTAAATTGCAAATATTATTAGCAAAATAAATTTCAAAATTCTGTACATTTGCAAAAAGGATTAGACTTATGAGTTTTTTCGGAACCAATATTAAGAAGATAAGGCAAGTAAAAGGACTGAGCCAGAAGGCTTTTGCAGATTTATTCGATCTTAACCGTGGAGTGATAAGTGCATACGAAGAAGGCAGAGCCGAGCCAAAAATAGATACACTGCTAAAAGTAGCGGGTTATTTCAGCTTAGAGATCAATGATTTCCTTACAAAACCACTACAGGTAAACAACTTAGTGAGCGGATCTGTAATAGATACTTTAATGTTTTCTCCATTAGAAAAACTTTCTGCACAGAAAAAAACAGTACAAACATCAACAGAAAATGATGAAAATAGTATTGTTTTGCAAAAAATATTAGCAAACACTGATAAAATATTCGAGTTTACCGAAAACACATCTCTCCTGCCCAATTACAAGATTGGAGATTGTCTTTTCTTGGTTAAAGAAAATTCAGAAAACAAACAAAAAACTTTACTGACTATCGAAAACGGAAACTTAGTATATTTATCTGAAATACCTGAAAAAAAACGTGCTGAAAAAACTGCGTATTCCATTGCGGGATATGTTTCTTTCAAGCAAAAAAATATCCTTTCCGAAATTTTGGAAAGGATTGCAATTTTAGAAAAGAAATAAAGGTAAAAAACGAGAAAAGAAATCGGGGCATCGTTCTGCCGGAGTCGAACCGGATAATCTTGCCGGAACAGCCGACTTCATTATTCCTCCCCTTCGATTGGTGACGAAGTATCTTTTCTCTACGACACTTTATATTTTAAAACAAGGCAACAACCAGAAAGTGCAATGTCGTGCTCTAACCAACTGAGCTACTTTTCCTATTTTAATTTTGTGTTTTTTAAACTGTGGAAAAGGCGGGATTCGAACCCGCGACCCCGTCGTAATGAGCGAAGTAACACTATTCTACGGCACTTGTATATTATAAAAACAGATAAGGTAAAAGGCGAAAAAGGTATTTTTGCTCTTATGAGCGCCGCTCTTACCCGATTTGGGCAGGGAGCCGGCAATTCTACATCTGCGAGAGACTTGCGCTTTCTTTCGAAAACTTTTGCCCAGTTGGTTTTCAACCCAACCTCACCAGTTCGGTCGCCCGAATTACGCTACCTTAGGACCGTTATAGTTACGAAGTAACCTTTCTCTACGACACTTATCTGTAAGTTTTTAAAATTAAAAAAGAGGCAAAAGACGAGAAAACTCTTTATTATAAATCATTTTCAGATTTATTCTGGAGTCGAACCAACATCATTAAGATTAACCGAAGTAAGTTTTCTCTAACGGCACTCTTTATTTTATCAAGGTAAATTTCGTACAGATATTTCTCCGGCGTCCTTACTCAAATTAGACGACAGTTTTTTAGTTACTGACAGGCATCGAACCTGTATTTCCGGTTTGGAACGAAGTATTTCTGTACTACGACACCCGATATTTTTAAATTTTCAATAAAAAGAGGCAAAAGGCGAAAAGACAGACATGCACCTGATCCCTACTGTTATTCAGGAAATTGCACTTGTTTTTTAGATTTTTTGATCTAAATAATTGCTGTTCGAAGTAAGCCTTTTCTACGGCACTCTTTTGTTTTTTAAATCAAGGTAATAATGTGAGAATCTTTCAGTGCTTTTGCTCTACCGTCTGAGCTACATCTCGTTTACAACAGAGAAGGCAGGAATCGAACCTGCGACCCAAAGATTAAATATCGAAGTATGATTCTGAAACGACACTTGATTTTTTATGTTTTTTTAAATAGTTTTCTTAAAAATTACAAGGCAAACAGTGATAAAAGCTGTCTTAAAAACCGTCTAACCACTCGACCACACCTTTCGGCGAAAGGATTGACTCCGTCGAATCTTCGATTTCGAACCTCTGTACAAATCGAAGTAACTTTTATCTACGGCACTTGTAAGTAATTTTAAAATCGAGCAAAATTTTGAAAGAGACTTTTTCAGTTTGGATTCGAAGGAACTCTTTCTTACGGCATCGATTATTTTTTAAGTTTTTATGGTTATTGTTTTTTGTTACTGCAAAATTACTCCATTGGTACGCAATCTTTTTACGCAGTTAAAATTATTTTTAAAAAAAACCAAGTAACATGGTATAAGAGTTTTTGATATCAATTCAAATTTTAAGTAAGACGATGGAACTCTTATGATGACGACATTGGTTGTTTAAAACCGGGCAATGTAACGAAAAGACTCTTGTTCAGGTGGAAATCGAAGGATTTCTTTTCTTACGGTACCGGTAATTTTTTTAAGTAAGGTGAAAAATCAAACAGAATTTTTTATTGTTGTGTGTTTCTTTTTACACCATTCCGAATTCCGGAAGCAGGATTTTTACCTGCAATACAACTCTGCTCAGTACGAAGTAATTCTGTTTTACGACACTTACTTTTGGGTTTTCCATTGGGTTTTTCTGTATTTTTTCCAATTTCTCTGAAACTTAATTTCTTTTGAATTAATGGTTTCATAACCATGTGGAAAACAATAAGAACACCCCATTTCATTTCCATATAAAATTCTGGAAATCTGAACATTCGAAATTTTCTTCGGAAAGTCAATTAATCCATATTCATTGTATCCGAAAGACTTCTTTAATGTTTTAATTTTTTTCATAAGTATTGAGTATTTAACCTCAATACAGTGTTCCTTTAAGCCATTTTTTATAGTAATTCATGGTTATCTGTTTTTGTTGATGCAAAATTATTACGTTAGTGCGCATTCTTTTTACGCAGTTAAAATTTATTTTGAAAATATTGACCCGATAATCTCTCCCAGCTTAACAAGTCCTAAAAATGGAAGTAAAATAATTCCTCCAATGAGCAAATAAAGCCCTACATTACTAAAAAAGCTATCTTTAGATTCCGTATAATTTCCTTTTTCTCTTTGTTTTCTTTTAAAATCAGGAATATGTTTTGTTTTCTTAAAGCTGTCTGTTTCCAATTGTTTCAGAATATTTTTTGCGTAATCTGAAAGCTGAGTTTTATCTCCCCTAAAAACAATATCTTTTAAAATAGCATTTCCGGAATTGCTTAATGAATTCCTGTACATTTCAACTGCTTCTTTCATTTCGAAATTCTGAGGTTCAGATAAGATCCAAAACTTTCCGGCTTCATCTTTAAACCCTGAATCATAGTAAATCTGCGCCAGTTTCTCTCTCAAAGAAAGATCGTTGGGAAACTCATTGATCAGATTTCGAAGTCTGTCGCAGGCTTTTTTCTTTCTTCCCGCCTTAAGATCCTGTTCAATTCTGTAAAAAATAGTTCCCATTATTTATAATTATTCATTTGTTCGTTTTGCCTTGAAGCAAAAGAACCAAAAGTTCAAGACTTGGAAATTCCGGCTAAAAATAATCTACACTCTCTAAAAATTCTAAAACTTGCGCGAATTTATTATTTGTTCTTCGGTTCTGAATTTGTGTCGCGCTTCAAACAGTAGAATTTTCTTAATGTTCGTACAGTTTATTTTCTTAACGCCTACATTTCCCAGGTCGTTTTTTTACTATTAATCTTTTTTTGTCATTGCGAGGAGCGTAGCGACGAAGCAATCTCTAAAAATATTGATTGAGATTCTTCACTTCACTAATGAACTACATTTGTATACCTGAATAAAAAACTGACTGCTAATTAAAGCATTATATTTTCCTAGCCCCGATTGCAACGGCATCCTTTTGTGTAGCAAAGCGGAACAAAAGATATAGTGGAAAGCGGGATTAAGCTCCTGAAAATAATGGTTATTAGTTTTATTTTAAAAGCAGTGCCTTTTACAGCACTACTTTTTTAATCATTTCTACGGCAGATTTTTTGTCTTCCAAAGCGTTCAGTACGTCGAAAATTTTATCGGACCAACCCGCGATAAGATATACATCGTTTTGTTTGATATCCAAAGGCTGTCTTCCGTAACCCGCCAAGTCAAAAATATACAATTTTGCATTTGGGTGAAAACTTTTGTATTGATTCCATGAATCTTCAAAAGAATTTCGGGTTCCTTTGCTGTTCCAAAGCTGAGTATCGGTGAAAATCATTACTTTATCCACTTTTTCGCGTCTGTTCAGCAAATCTTCGATAACCAGATAACCGTTGGTAGAGTAACCTACTTCACCTTCTCTTTTGTAGAATGCATCCACGTTTCTCAGAATACCGTTTTTAGGCATCGGAACTCTTTTCCAAGTGTCACCGAATATTCCTGAAATTACATTTTTGCACTGTGACTGCAACATCATCGACATCAACAGACCAATATCGTACAGCAAAACTTTAGATCTTGGAGAAACCGGCTGTTGCATTGAACCTGAAACGTCTGCCGCGATCACCACCGAAGTATCAAAACCAAAACCTTTGATATTTTTGGCACTCACCAAAACCGCATCTTCCAATGCTTCGAGAATTGATGACAGATAAGGTGATTTCATACTTTTCAGTTCTCTGTACGCCGACAAGAATCTGAAAGGCAATTGTTTTGAATTTCTCACGGCTTTTTCATCCGAAAGATAGCTGCAAACTTTCTGCATCGCATCCGGAGAAACGTTGGCTTCCAGAATATTTCTGAGGTTTCGCAAAGTTGCCATATAGCCCAGTTTGTTACTGAAAATCAGTTCTTCCCATTTGTTTTTGAAGGCTGCTTTTCTTTCGGCATCATCGGCAAATTTTGTCTGTCCCAAAACGGAAAGTTCTACTTCCCAAGTATAAGGTGTTTCCAACGAATCGTTGACGATTTTGTTGAAAATTGCCTGTTGGTTTTCATCTTTTGCTTTCGGGTGAACCAAGAACAAAGCATCTTTCAGGGTAACTTGCGCGTTTCTGTTGTATTTTGCGAACTGGTATTCATCAAATTTATTGAATGATTTTACCAGACCTTTCTGAATTTGCTTTGACAGTTTGTTTAGTTTTTTAAGATCTGTTCTTTCGTTTGCCAATTGGTAATATGCCAAAAGTTCAGTAATTTCATCCGCTCTCTGGATCACGCCATCGATGGTTCTGCTTACCAAGTCTGTACCTGAAGTCTGCTTCGCCAATTCGGTTGTCAAAACCAATGGAATAGAACGCAGATACATATCTTTTCTTGCGTAAACCGCCAGTTTTGCCACGAATTCTGGATCATTTTTCTGAATCAGGGACTGAATTCTTGTGAGTCTTTCATTTCCTTTTTCATAAGTGGTATTGGATAATCCTGTTGTAACAACAGCACTGTATAGTTCTTCTGCAGGTGTCATGGTATAAGCTTTTGCACCTTCGTAGTTCGTTACTACTTTATTCTCTTTTCTTAAAAAATTAAATTTCATGGTTACTGTTTTTTTGTTAAACATTTCAGAGGATTATCACTTTCTCCCTGATTTCTGATGCAAAGTAAGGATGCTTTTGCGCAATGTTTTTGCGTAGTATAATTTTTTTGAAAAAAAATTTTTATTTAAACACTAATTGCGCGAATTCTTGCACTAATAACACCAATCTTCCCTGTGAAATCTGTGAAAAAATTTGTGGGATTTGTGTTTAGAAAAAATCTATCATTCATTTTATATAAAGGAATTAATAATTGGGAGTTTATGGAAATACGTTTTCTAGCTTTGTTTCATTAAAATTTTAAGCTCATGATTAAAGGATTGTACGAGACTCATGTTCAGGTGAGTGATCTGGGAAACGCAATTGAATTTTACACCAAAGTTTTAGGATTAGAATTTGCCCATAAAGAAGAAAACCGAAGAATTGCATTTTTGTGGATCGGAAAAAACAAGGAATCCATGTTGGGATTATGGGAGCAGAAGGAAAATCTTCAAACAAGGCATTTTGCTTTTACCGCCAACAAAGAAGATATTCTGAATTATTCTGTCGAATTTCTGAAAAATAAAAACCTGAAACCTTACAATTTTCTGAAAGACGGCATTGAAAAGCCAATGGTTTTTGCATGGATGCCTGCTTTAGCCATTTATTTTAATGATCCGGATGGAAATCAACTGGAATTTATTTCGATTTTGGAGGGTGACGGAAAACCTGAATTGGGTGTGCTTTCTTATGAGGAGTGGATAGAAAGGAAATAAAAAAACTCCCTTTTTGAAAGGAAGTCCTCGTTACATTTTTCAGATTACTGAATTGTTATATTAGTATTGTTGCAAACACCAATGCAAGATTTTCGCAATATTTTTAGCATCATCTACTCCTCTGTGATGCGTTACTTCAAGTGTAAGATTTAATTCGCCTAAAGCTCTTGCCATTCCGACGCTTTTACGAATCGTGGGATGCAGCTCTCCAAATAAGGTTTTCACATTGATGTGGTCATCGCTCAAAGGATAATCCACTTTGAATCTTCTTGCCTGATTTTGAAGCATATTCAGATCGTAGTTTCCGTAACTTGCCCAAGTCAGATCTTCGGAATCGTATTCTGCTCTCAGAATATCTAATGCGTCTTCCAGCAAAATGCCTTCGTCATCAAGCATTTGTTGTGTAATGGAAGTAAGTTCCGTACAGAACGGACTTACTTTCGAATATTGAGGTTTTACCAAAATCCCCTCATTTTTGGAAATCTTACCAGTTTTTGCATCTATGACACAAACTCCGATTTCTATGATTTCGCTTTCCTGACCTCTCGGCGGTCGGTCTTCCCAACAGGTGGCTTCGAGGTCTATAATTAATATGTTGTCTGTTGTTTTCATTGTTGTAATATTTAATTGTTAAAGGTTGGAAGATGGATGCGGGAAGATAGAAGTTTTTACAGCGTGTAATTTACTTCCAGCCTCCAGCTTCAGACTTCCAGCCCAAATTCACCTCAAAATTTCTCTTAAAATTCTGGCGGCGTTGTAAGCATCGTCTGCTCCGCTGTGATGGTTGCCTTCAAAATCCATGTTCATAAAATGTAAGGCTCTTTTCAAACCCATCATTTTAAACAGTCCATTGTATTTTTTGAACTGATACATAATATTGATGTAGTTTTCGGAAAAAGGATTTTCGATACCGAGATAATCGCACTGTTCCATGATCTGCTCTTTGTCAAAGTTTCCAAAACCTGCCCAAGTAAGCTGAGCTGAGTGATATTCATCTTTGATTTTTTCGCAGGCTTCTTCGAAATAGATTCCTTTTTCTTCGATGAGTTGCGGTGTAATTCCTGTAAGTTCTGTACAAAATTTATTGATTTTAGATCTTTCGGGAATTACATAAATGCTTTGTTTCTTGGAAATTTCCTGCGTTATTCTGTTTAATTCGCAAATTCCTATTTCTATAATATCGGTTTTTTGTCCTGCGGGAATTCTGTCGTTTTCCCAACACGTTGCTTCCAAATCGATAATTACGATTTCGTTTGTTGTTTTCATGATTTTGATTTTAGGTTGGAAGATGGGAGCACGAAGATGGAAGTTTCACACTATGAAAATACTTTCAGCCTCCAGCTTCAGACTCAAAACTTTTTAATTTCTCGGTGCAAACGGCGGTGTCCATTTTTTCCTTTTCATGATTTCCTTTACTTCTTCGTAAGAAACCGGATAAAAATTATGACAATCAACTCCTACATCGAAACTCAGAGCCATTTCATCATCCGGCAATGTTCCGTGCGAATGTCCGTAGAGCTGCCAAACTCCGCGGTGCGAACCGTTCCATGTTCTCATGGCGTAATGAAAAAGGATGATTTTCTGTTTACCGTTGCTGTTTTCAGACTCATCAATTTTCAGTTCGTGATAATCTCTGATGGAAGCAAATCGTTTTGGATAAGTCAATGCTCCACCTTCATGATTTCCTTTTATCAAATGAATGTTTCCGTTTAACCGATCCAGGATTTCTTTTGTGAAATCCGGTTTGCCTAAACTGACATCTCCTAAATGATAAACGGTATCATCTTTACCTATTTTCTCATTCCATCTTTTGATGAGTTCTTCGTTCATGTGTTCTAAAGACTCAAAAGGTCTTTCGGAGAATTTTATAATGTTTTCATGACCAAAATGATGGTCTGCTGTAAAAAATATGTTTGGTTTCATTTTTTTATTTTGTTTTTAACCACAAAAGTTTTACATAATATTTGTCATTCTGAAAGAATCTAAATACACATTTTATTTCTACAAACTTTGCTTAGATCCCTACGGGATGACAAAGTGGATGAATAATATTAATGCTTTTGTGACTTTAGTTGAATAAATAGTTTTAATTAATTTCCCTGAAATACTTTATAAAAAGCGGTTTCAATTTCCAGTTGATCGCTTTCAACATATCGTCTTGAAAAGTGAATCGGAATGGCTTCTTTTACTTCACATTCTTTCATGATTTTTCCCGATGCAGAAGCAAAACTGTGATAGTTGATCTTCGCAAATTCCTGATCTTCATCTTTGTAGAATGTTTCGATGCACACCATATCCGCTTCTCTGAAAACTGTTTTTATCTTTTCATAATTGTCTTCGCAGACCGCGTGATCCATGATTACGCCTAATTTATATCCTTTGTTTCGAGTCAGAAAGTGAAATAAATCGGATGCTTTATAAACCGTTCCTTCGATTTCAATTTCTTTTTCGGAATCGTTGTTTTCAAAGGCTTTCTTCAATTCGCTGATCCATTTTCCTTTTTTGAATTCTAAACCGTTTTCATTAAAAGTAACCAAATCTTTTTCCCTGAATAAATACGCAATGGAATCTGTTTTGTGATCCAAAATTGCAAAATCAACATTTACATATTCGTCTTCAAAAAGGAAATGCTGAGTTTCTATCAATTCCAGATTCCAATGTGGAGGACGAATTTTGTAGACATTAATTTCTTCTTTAGAAACGATTTCTCTAATCTCATATTCAATCGCATTTTCATCAATTAAATTCCAAGTGTAAGATTTTAATCTTGCTTCAATTTGCCGGTGAATATTTTTCGGTCCGCAAATCACGATTTTCTCACCGCTCCCAATCTGATGTCTGAAAATTCCGTCGAAATTGGAAAAGTGATCAATGTGAGTATGACTGATGAATATCGCTGAAACCGACTGTACTTCTTTTACCGTCAGTAAACTCGCTTCACCACAATCACACAGATAGTGCTTTGCTGAATTCGGGACTTTTATTAATATACTGATGTCTTCTTTTAAAAGACTTTTTATTTCTGCCTGTACCATTTTTTTAATTTTTTTAACCATAATTAATTACTTCTTCTGTCATTCTGAATGGAACGAAGTGGAGTGAAGAATCTTTAAAAAAAATTGATATTGAGATTCTCTGAACTTCGTTCGCATCCTTTCAGGCTGTGTCAGAATGACAAACTTCCTGCATATTAGACAGATAAATTTATAGTTCAATTTATAGTTCAATTTAATATGTAAAAAGTTCCGGTAAATATATTACCGAAACTACACTTTTAGAGTCATTAACTCTTCTTTTATCACATCAATGACCAAAGAATTCAGTTTTTTATTGATTCTTTTCTGTTCTTCTTTTTCTATGGTGGTAAAAACTTCCGGGAAATCTTTTTCAAAATCTTCTAAAATATCCTGCGCAAAAAGACCAATGACTTTCCCAATCATTTTGGGTTCGAATTCGCCAATTTTGCTGACAACATTATTCAATCTGTTTGCAGTTGCATATTTTTGGATTTCTTCCCAGATATTCTGAGCTTTTTCACTAAAGCTGATTTGCTTTTGAGCGGTTTTTTCCTGTTTTCTTACCACTTTAGATTTTTCAATCCATTTTTCATTTTTATTTTTCAAAATGACTCTTGAGCCGTTTCCAAAATATCTGGTTTTCAAAGTTTTCACAATGGTTCCTTCACACCTATTGTTCTCGATTTCAGGAAGTCCAAGCCAGACCGGAATTTTAGAATCGAAAACATTCGGAAACTTCAAAGCATCTTCCAAAGTTCCCTGAAAAAGAATTTTTGCATAGAAAAATCCGGTTTCTTCGAAAATTTCATTCACCACATCGGTATCCAGATAAGTAGTTCCGTTCAGCTTAATGTCGAATGCGTAAAATTCGTTGTGCGGAGCATATTCAATACCTTTCTGCACTTTTACCGCATCTTTTACAGGCTCCACTTCTTTGTGTTTGTAACCTCCACCGAACAATTCACCGTAGATCACAACCGTTTCAACATCGGGATGAATATTTTTCACTTTTTCGAATACTTCGATGACGTTTTTTCTGTAACGTTCTAAAATCTGATGTGCGTTGAAGAATTTTTCATCCTTTTCGATGAAAGCAGTTCTTTTGCCAATTTTAATTTCCTTTCCGTCGGTAAAGAAAGAGAAATTAGCTCCGTGAACCTTCTCCTGCACGATGAAAATCTCATCCCCAAAACCCTGAATCCTGATCTGATCGATCACGCGGTTTTGGTAAGCATTTTCTATAGAGTTATATGTTTTGAAAATCATTTTTTTAAGTTTTTAATTTATTTTAACCACAAAAGAGACAAAAGATTTAACACTTTAGGACACTTAAGTTTTTAAAGCTTAACACTTTGAAAATATTAAGTACACATAAGAGAAAATCATAGATTTTCATTTGTAGTTTAACTTATTTCTAATTCGTTATTTATTCCTCATCTGGGTAACGTGTCTTTGGGCGTGAAGCGACAGGAAATAAATGTATTCGTACACATTGATTTTCCCGAGTTCGTTCACCGTCATTGTTATTTTGCAGAGGAGACCTTCACCGTTTTTCATCAAGTCTAAATAACTTAAACATTGATGATATTGCTGAGTAATTAAACTTCTTATTTCATTTAAATTTAATTCTCCTTTCGGCTCCATGTGTTCCGGTCTTATCCATCCAAATGAACCGTACTCGCCTACTTTTTCAAACTTTTCTTTATCGAAACTGTAATTTTTTATTTCAAGATTCAAATCAAGATTCAGATAATTCCGCATTGCTTTTTTTGATCCTTTTTCAATGAGTATCAAGAGAAAAAAGTTCGTGAGATAAATGTGTTCTAAAATCTGCTGAACCGTCCAACTTCCATTTGATGGCTGAAAATTCAACGTTTTATTGTCTTTATCAAACCACTTGTCAACCTCATCAAAACTGAGTTTCAAATGTGTTTTTATGTCTTCTATCAATCTAAAAATATCCGTTACCATTTTTTAAAGTTTTTTAAAAGGCTTTCAATATTTTGCTTTCCAACAGGATTCATGGAGTGGCAATAGAATTTTGGTAAATCCAAATAGTTATCCATACAATATTCTACCAGCCATTTTGCACAATCGTAGCCTGTTTTTTCCACAAATTCCTGAGAATCGGGTTTCAAATAATGTTCATCGGCAAGGTCGTGGTCAAAAGAGATCATTTCCGGAAGTCCTTTTTCCAAAATCCTGTTGACAAACTGTTCGTAATTCCGAACGATATGCCAGTCTTTTCTGAGGAAAATATCCTGTTTGGTATAATGATACGCTTCAACAGTATATCGTATATCATCCAGAAACAGTAATCTTTTTGTTAATTCCATTGCTTATTTTTTAATCTGTTATTACTTTAAACCTAACAGGTTTTAAAAACCTGTTAGGTTTCTGAAAGCTTTAAAATAAATGTAGAAAATTAAAAAACTCTAATCTTCATACATCCCACTTCCAGCTATTTTACACCATCATATCAGCACAATTGGAACTTGCGAAGGCGTAAGGTTTTGCTTTAAACACATATCCCATTCCCAGAATATATCCCATTGCGTCTCTTAAGGCAACATTGGATTTGAAATCCGGATCGGTGTTAATGTCTGCGTGTACCTCCATTTCCACTCCATAAGTATCCAGAACAGCGCAAATAGCGTAAGCAATTTCTACGGATTTGTTCACCTCGTTCAGCATACGCTCTTTGATACTGATAGTCTGTATTTCTCTTTCTTTTCTGATAAAGGTAAACGCTCCTTTTCCTTCACGAATAAATACTACTGCCGTAGCATAATTAATGGCATCCCCGTATACATGGGAGTCTGAACCTACACAAACCTTCAGTCGGTGTCCATTTGCCTGTTCGCGGATGATGGCTTCTTCTACCAGTTGGGTGATAGAGTTTTGGAAAATTTTTCCTGTCATGTTCTGCCATACTTGTTGTTGCGTTTCCATTTTTTCTACATGTTTTTTGTTTTGTTTAAATTTTAATAATTACGTCAATTGTAAACTGTCAATTCATTGTATTGTCAATTTAAAATTCACTTGTGAAGCAAATTCATCATTGACCATTACATTCCTGCACTCCGAACCGGACTCGAACCAATACCATCAGTTTTGGAGACTGAGATGCTGCCATTAAACTATCGGAGTAGTTTTTGTTGATTCATCAGGACTCGAACCTGAACAACAAGAGTCAAAGTCTTGTGTGCTGACCAATTACACTATGAATCAATTTTATAAGTAATGAGTAATAGGTAATTAGTAATTTTTTTTTGCGCATAATTCATTACTTATTGCACATTACTTATTACTTATATCTCGCGGAACAGACAGGAATCGAACCTGTACCTTTAGTTTTTCAGACTAACGTGCAGACCTGCTACACCACTCTTCCAATTTTATAGGTAATGAGTAATAGGTAATTAGTAATATTTTTTGCCTGCAATTTATTACCCATTGCTTATTACCGATTACTCATATTCTGTACGGGAAGAGGGATTCGAACCCCCAAAACCTTGAGCCTAAATCAAGTGTGTCTGCCAATTCCACCATTCCCGCGGATTTCATTAGTAATGAGTAATTGGTAATCAGTAATAAAAATTATCTTCTATAAATTTATAATTCGTATTAACCTTAAATAATTATTCATTGCTCATTACTTATTACTTATATTTTTAGGTCCGAGAAAAGCCTGTCTATATTTATAAACTATGCCTGTAATGTTTTTTAAAGATCTTCTGCGCTCGACAGACCTTTCTCTTTCCATTTAACCTATTTTGTGTGAATTGTGAATGGTCAATTTGCTTTGCAGTCAATTTTGAATTGACAATTGAATTATTCACCTTTTCACTTTCCTGTACTCTATAAGGGAATCGAACCCTTGTTTTCTGCTCGAAAGGCAGGCGTCCTGAACCGTTAGACGAATAGAGCATCTTTGTTATGAATTGTTAATCGTCAATTTCTTTGCAGTCATTTTTTTAAATTGACAATTGACTATTCACTTTTCTTTGACCATCTGACCAGGAGTCGAACCTGAACAACAAGAGTACATTTCCTGCATGCTGCCATTACATTATCAGCGGTGTGGTGGAAGTAGTAGGATTCGAACCTACTCAGCAATGAAGCAACAGATTTACAGTCTGCCCCGACTCTCCAGCTTCGGCGTACTTCCCTTTTTTCATGAGTAATAAGTAATTGGTAATGAGTAATATTTTCCAACTAACTTTTTTAATCTTTAATTTTTGAAGAAAAACAAAGCCTGTCTTAATTTTTAGTTTGATGTAAGAACTTCTGCGCTCGACAAACTTTTTCTTTCTTCGGAACTAATCTCATTTTAGTTATTTGAGATGGTTATGGGATTCAAACCCACTCAGCTTACGCAACGGTTTTGCAGACCGCCCCGACTCTTCCACTTCGGCGAACCATCATTTTTATGAGTAATCAGTAATGGATAATGAGTAATTTCCCAATATTCTGATTATTTTTTTTATTTAAATTTTCATTAAAGATAAAGTCTGTCTTATTTTTTTGTTTGATATAAGAACTTCTGCGCTTTGACAAACTTTATCTGATCTAAAATTTATATTATGTTTAAAACTTTCATTATCCCGCTTCAAAATGAGTTAAGAAAAAGCCTGTCTATATAATATCGTGTTTTTGGCTAAAGATCTTCTGCTCTCGACAAGCCTTTTCTTTTTCTCTTTGAAACAATTAACTTAGTGTGAATTGTGAATAGTCAATTTGCTTTGCTTGTCAATTTTTAAATTCACTTACGAAGTAAAATTCACTATTTACCATTCACTTTTCTGTAATTTCGGAAGGACTCGAACCTTCAACCTTCGGCTTATGAAACCGATACTCTAACCCATTGAGCTACGAAATCGTTTTTAATTTGGTGAATAATCAATTGTCAATTCGCTTTGCTTGTCAATTTTTAAATTCACTTACGAAGTAAAATTCACTATTGACTATTCACTTTTTTGTAATTTCGGAATGGCTCCAACCTTCAACCTTCGGCTTATGAAACCGATACTCTAACCCATTGAGCTACGAAATCGTTTTTAATTTGGTGAATAATCAATTGTCAATTTGCTTTGCTTGTCAATTTTTAAATTCACTTACGAAGTAAAATTCACCATTGACTATTCACTTTTTGCACTCCATAAGGGAATCGAACCCTTGTCGTTCGGTAGAAAGCCGAATGCACTAACCTCTATGCTAATGGAGCAAACTGTCTGGAAAGCAGGGTTCGAACCTGCGACCTCCCGCGTCCAAGGCGGGTAAACAACCACCGTTATCTTTCCAGTTTTGCAGATTCACTTCCATTTTCTTTTCCGGGAGACAGCCGGAGCCGAAATTTTCCGTGAATCTTTGCGGTCTATGCGAGAATCGAACTCGCAGTGCCCGAGAGACAGTCGGGAAGGTTAACCATTACCTCAATAGACCTTTTGTGATTCCGAGAGGATTCGAACCTCTATATTTGGTTTAGAAGACCAACATTCTATCCTGTTGAATTACGGAACCTTTTTGTAATCCCAGAAAGATTTGAACTTTCAACCCTCGGTTTAAAAGACCGGTGCTCTAACCATTTGAGCTATGAGATTGTTTTTTATGTTGTGAATGGTCAATGATCAATTGGCAATTTGCTTTGCTTATCAATTTTTAATTTACTTATGAAATAAAATTCACTATTGACTATTCACTTTTTGTAATCCCAGAAGGATTCGAACCTTCAACCTTCGACGTATCAGGTCGATGCTCCAACCAATTGAGCTATGAGATTGTTTTTTTATGTTGTGAATGGTCAATGATCAATTGGCAATTTGCTTTGCTTGTCAATTTTAAATTCACTTGAAACAAAATTCAAATTTGACCATTCACTTTTTGTAATCCCAGAAGTACTCGAACCTTCAGCCTTTGGTTTCGTAGACCAACGCTCTATCCAATTGAGCCATGAGATTGTTTTTATATTTTGTGAATGGTCAATCGTCAATTCGTCTTGCTCGTCAATTTTTAAATTCACTTACGAAGTAAAATTCACTATTAACTATTCACATTTTTGGGGTATCTCCGGGGATCGAACCCTGTTCTCCGGTGCCACAAACCGACGCTTTACCAAATAAGCTAGAGAAACCATATACCATAAAAAAAGCGCCTCTTTTCGGGAGGCGCTTTATATTTCTGGACGTGTCAGTTCATTAGCTGACCCATGTATATAAGCACCTTTTTCCCACAAATTCACTATCAAGAAGAATAACACAAGCATATCTTTGCCCCATCGGTTCTGTACCGCGTTGTCCTGAATATAAATTAGATATGTTATGTAATTGTTTCATTTTATTCTTGTTGTTTTAAAAATGTTTTTTTGAAAGGCTTGAAAACCTGTTGCTTTCAATTTTCGGTTGCAAAGTAAATATGATTTTTTTTAACTCGCAAATTTATTTTTCATCTAAGTATTTGTAAATCAATTAATTATACACTAATTTTAGAATAAAGAATTTCCGCCCGCAATACTTTGCAGATGTATTAAATACCTAAATGACTGTCTCTCATCGGGTTACTTATCACGCTCTATTTTCTTATTAATTGTTCATTTGTTATTAAATAATTTTCATTTTTATGGTTATTTTTTTTCATTCTAAATAATTTCTGCTCTAAAAACACAAAAAACGCCTCGGTAATCGAGGCGCTTTTGCAGTATTTTGATAAAATTTTTACGGTTTTACAGTAAATAATTTTCAAAGCAAGCACATTTCGCCTCATAAGATATCATCCATTCATATCCAAACGATCCCTTTATTACAGGGCGATCGCATAGATTTAAACTGATATGTGCTCTTTGTATTCTCATTATTTTATGGTTGCAAAGATAAATCTTTTTCTTAAAAGTTTTTTATTCTGTCATTGCGAACTGAAAGTGAAGCAATCTTATATTATATCATTTTACTTTGAGATTGCTTCGTCGCCTTGCTCCTCGCAATGACGAATCATCAATTCCTGAATATCCTGTTCCTTCCCGTCTTATACCTGGAAATATCTTTCAAAATCACTTCATCATCCGGATTGAAATACTTCAGTTCATTCACGATTTCTGAGCGGGTTGCTACTTTTTCGGCGATGATTTCATAGGCAATATTTCTTGTGGTCGATTGAAGTTTCGGATCTTTTTTAAATTCATGCTTCATGGCTTCAAGATAAGTAATCTTTTTCTCCGAAGACGTTTTCTGATAAAGTTCCTGAATCTGCTGATCGAGTTTTTTCACATCAAAAATATTGGCAAAATAGTTATTGAGACAGTTAAAAGCATCACGGTCTTCTTCCCAGCCTTTCAGCAAGATTTTCTGCGCTTCTTCGGGCAATTCCATTTTTTTACGGTAAATTAAAGAACCTTTTACCATCTGACTGTTGTTTACATAATCGTCCACCACCATCTGATAATAAATGTTGGCATTTTTGGCATCATTCATTTTCCTATAGAGATCGCCTACTTTTTCTTTCTGTTCGAGTTCTTTGTACAAATCGATTGCTTTTTTATACTGCTTTGCTTTTTCGTAGCAGTTTGCGGCTTCCGATTTATTCTTCAGTTTTTTAAGGTAAATTACTGCGGCTTCATTGTATAAACCTCCGTCTTCCAGTGTTTTTGCTCCGCGATAGAAATCTTTCATCAAGTTCATGTATACTTTTGCCGCTCTTTTATAATCTTTTTCACTGATGTATTTCTGAGCCAGTTCTTCGTATTTGTTCCTGATCTTATCGAAAAGGGATGCTTCCAGATAAAAATTTCCCCCTCCGTTTCTGCCTTTTCCCGAAGAGTTGCTTTCTTTTTCCTTTTTTTCCAACTGCATGAGTACCACAAAAATGATGAACGCAACAATGGCAAAAATCACCAAAGTTCCCACCACACTCCAAAAACTCTGATGGAAAAGCTGCGCCAGAATTCCGACTATTTTGATGATGGCGAGAATGAAAAATGCCGCCATAAATTTGTCTGTAAATTTCTGTCTATTCATCCTTATCAGATTTTAAAATGGTTTCATCTTCGCTGAAAAGACGGTAAAGAAGCAATACAATGCCGATAATAAGAATCCATACAAACCAGTTGTACCCGAACATTTCGATCAACGGATAGAAAATATACGCCAACATGGTAATCAGAATAATCATTAGGAAAATCTTGGTTCCCGCCGGAACATTATCTCCGCCTACATTCAGCGATTTTCTTTTGACGAAGAAAGAATACAGTCCTACTGCTCCTGTCATCGCAACAATCAGCCAGAAAATTTCTGTAAAAGAGGTGCTTTTTTCTTCCGGATTACTTTTTTCAGCGTTCAATGTCGAAATAGCAGGCGGAGTCTGTGGAAGTTCTTTCGTTCCGTACAGCCTTCCCAATGAATCTTCCACCAAAATGGCTTTCTTTTTCATAATGGTTTTTACAACTCCTTCATCGGCAGGTTTCCCTGAACCTGATTTCTGAATGGAATCTTTAATTTTCTCTCTTATTTTTCCTTCATTCTGAGTCAGATATTTTACAATTTTCTTTCGGTACACTCTTTTTAATGAATCGGTTGCCGCATCTGTTTTGTCATTCAGCTTAAAAATATCATCCTGAATTTTATCAAGCGGTCTTCCACCGTTTTTGAGATATTCCTGATAACTTTTTTCACCCGGTTTGCTCATGCTTAAAGAGGCACTCATATGTTCTTTCATCAGTTCTCTCCGCTTTTTCCCATACATGGAGTCGATCTTCATATCAATATCGGTAACTCCTGATTTGTACGCCACTACAGGAGCCATCATTGTTTTATCCGGAGTCTGGACTTTACCTGAAGAAATGGATTGCGATTCTTTAGCTCCATCTTTATTAAGGTTCATAAAAACCCGGGCTAAGCCGATCATTAAAAGAACCATCCAGAATACCCAACGGTAATTTCTACCGGAAGACTTTCCATCCAAATTGTCTTCCTCTTTTTTACCAAAGAGTTTTTCGATCCATGAATTTTTAAATTTAAAAATCCCGAAACCATCTCCTCTCGAAGTTCCCATAATATCCAACGGAACGCCAAGTTCTACCGCTCTGTCCGGATATTTTTCGATATATTTTAAATATTTTTCGATTTCCTTTTTATTTCCCGCCATTACCTTTTTCATGTCAAACGGAAGATTTTTCATCCATTCTTCTTCGGTTTGCGGTTTTTCGAGAGATTCCAGAACTTTTTCATCGTCCATTTCAACGGTAAAACTTTCGATTTTCTGAGGAATCTGTACGCCTTTCGAGGGTTTTCTTACTTTATCTTCCGAGATTTCCGGATTCTGAATGATGGAAATCCAGTCGATTTCTTCATTTAATTTAACCAAACCAAATTCAGGATGCATGATGAGATATTTCGCATCGATATTCTGCCACTCGTCAGGATTTACTTTCGGATAAAAGACCGTATTTTCCGGAATGAAAAATCTATTGTCGACGCATTGGTAGTAAGAATTTCTGCCAATTTCGTTCGGAGCCAGATTTTTAAACACCAAAAAACATCCGTATAAAATATTCGGTTCTGTGGAAGGAATCGGGAACGACTGAACTTCATGTAAATCTATTCCTAATATTTCCATCTCATAAAGCCATACGAGCGGTGAAGAACCTTTGATTAAAAGTCCTTTTTTTGGGTAGCTGTTTTTCGGAAAGGGTTTAATTCTAAGTTCCATATTCCAAAATATGTTTAATAAAAGCTTCCATATAATCAGAATACATTTCGTCCATTTCTTTTACTTTCAATTTTGAATCTTTCGGGAGATAATATTCTGAACCTCCAAATTCTTTTTCTGTAGCTAAAGCCATAAATCCGTAGTGAACAGAAGGCATATAAAATGTTGGAATATTTTTGTTGCTGCTTATAAATGTAAGCATTCCGCGATGATCTGTTATGACTTCACTACCATCTTCAAAAGTAAATTTATTTTTGTTCTGACTTGCCAAAACTTGAATTCTCTGAAGATTTTTACCCAAATAATAAACATTTTCTGTGTGAAATTCTAATGCAAAATTCGAAATAATAAATTCCTCTGCATCATTGATTCCTATTTTGGTAAAGTTGTTTAAAATTTTTGCTCCTCTGTCCTTTAATTTATTAAGTTCTGTTTCGCTTTTGATTCCATTTTTAAAAATTTCCTGATCATTTTTCACTTCTTCAATCGATAGATGACCTTCTAAACTAATCATGAAAATCTTTGGGGCATCAATATTATATAGATAGAAATTTTTATTAAAATAAATTAAATGAAAATTTAAAGGAATATTTTGTCCTGTAAGATTTAGCTCAGAATACTCTTTTGTATTTAAATTCAGTTTGGACAGTATTTTTTTATCCTGCTGAAACTGCGCTAAAATATAATTTCCTGCCTTATTTTTAGCCAAAGCAAATTGCCCTCTTGGCTTTACCGAAATATTTTCAATAATAACTTCACAGCCTTTTTGAGTACTTATATTTTGATATATACTTCTATTATAGTAATTATCTGACAGATATGTTTTAAGAAGTTGTTTTTTATTGCTTAAAATATAGAAATCTCCTTCGTACAAAAATGTTTTAATTCTCTCTTTCGGAGTAGGAAATAATAACGGATAATTCTTTGGAATATCAGTTTTAATTTGACTTCCCTGTACGGTTCTCGTCTTGTATTTAGGGGGACTTGCCCATAATTCTTTTAAGGGAAGCATAATTTTCTGGATATGCTTTCTTGTTCCTTTATGATGTTTGTAAAAGTTCAGCTCACCGTTTGCAGAAGTTGTCACCAAAAATTTCAGGCGGTCTCTGTTTTCATGAATAATTTTCTGAAGATTTTGATGGCTTAAATTTTCCTGATTCGTGATGAAAAAAACTTCCAGATCTTTTTCTTTATGTTCTTCATTAAAAAACTTTTCAAGTGCTCCTGAAACTTCCAGAACCGGACTTACATGATTGAGATTTCCCACCACTTCATCCACTTTATCCAGAGACATCGGGATGATATTCTGTCCCAATGCAAAAACTTTACATTCTGAATGTGCTTTCGGATGTTTGATGGCTGCAATTGCCGATGCAAATGCCAAAACTTTCGGGGTTCCCCAGTTTTTCAGGGAAGTATCAATTAAAATGATTCTTTCAAAAATATTTTCTTCGGGCGGAATTTCTCTTTGGATAAACAACGCTTCATTGTTTGCAACCCGGTTCATGAAAATATCATCTTCATTGGCAAATTCAGACAAAAGCATCCTGTGAAGTTCGCCTTTATTCGTCATATCCGAGATTCCTCCAATCGGCTGTTCTCCGGGCGAAAGATGACGCATCGGGATTTTCAGACCGCTCCAGATTCTTTTAATCAAACTTCCGACCTGAAACGTTTTCGGCTCTTCAATGAGTTCCTGAATAAAATCTTTATCGGTTTCAACGGTGGTTTCTTCTTCCACGACTTCATCTTCCAGTTCCGGAATTTCGACAGAGCCTCTCATTGCGCTAACAATAGATTGTGTAGTCGGGAATTTCCGCTGGAGCAATGCTAAAGTTTTAATATCTCTGTTTATGACAATCGAAGTTAAATGTTTTTTAGTTGCCGCTTCTGCAATTATATGAGGTCTTTTCTCAAATACTTTTAAAATCAGTCCAGAATTTACCGATGAAACTTGATTATGAGAATCTTTAAAAATAGTCTGCAAAAGAATAATCTTATTTTGCCCCTTCTTCAATAAACTTCCGACATTACTTAAATTTATTAAAAATTTAATGGCAAAATCAATATCCGAATTACTTTCTGACAAAGCATTTTTTTGTCTATTCAAATGATAAATAACTCCGTCAAGATTCGAATATCCATCCTGAATTGCGTATAAAACAAGAAGCAATGAACCGAAAGGAGGAAGCCCCTGTTCTTTAAGTTCCTTAAGAATTTCCATTACGTAAGGTCTGTACGCAATTGCTCCTACATTCGGGATCGAAATAAGGTTGTTTTCATTATATTGGGTGTCGTCCGGAACATCTTCGTCGGTTGTCCACTCCCAGAAATAATTGATATATGATTGGAAATATGCAATTATATCCATTCCTGTGATTTTTCAGTCAGTCGGAACGAGCTTACGGATAATTTGCGGAAATCTTCTTTATTTAGGTACAGAACATTTCCGTTTGCGTTCCATAAAAGCCACTGATCGCGACCTGCGTTATATTTTCTCTGCAATAAAGAGCTCATGTTTTTAAATTCAAAATCGTAACCTGTCGGTAAAAGATGTCCGTCTTTTGACCAAAATGTTTTTCCCGGAAAACTTAATAAAGGACTTCCTATAAATAAGGCTTTGTCATTAATCACCATCCAGTCGATTTTTTCCAGTTTAAATTTCGGCAGTGCAATTATGGCTTCCCTGATTTCTTTAATTGAGCATAACAAAGCTGTTGCGGAATGCTCTTCTTCGCTTGGTTTCAGTTTAATTTCAATTTTTCCGTCAATTCCGAAAAAATTATTATTGAATGAAGGAAAAGTTAAGCGCAAAGCTTTATCAATGGGAGTCCACAGTAAAGCCGTTCTCATTTTTTTACTGGGAACCAAAGCCTCTTTTCTAAATAAAAGTCCGTCTCTTAATTCATAAAGCAGAAAATTCGGCAACTGTTGAATTTCCGGTGAAACCGCCTGTTCATCGGTAAAACCTTTCAGCCATATCACATCTTCCTCCAAAGCGATCTGAACATTTTTCCAGTCACGGATGGAGCCCAGAACATCTTCCTCTGCACGCGGAATTTCTGCCCAGAATTCTTTTAGACCGTTTGAAGAATCTTTTGCCATAGATTTTCAATTTCCTGTTGAATGTACTGTTTCTGCTCAGGGTTTCTGATCCACTCGCATCGCGTCTGAAGGTATCTTAGTTTATCTTTAATGACATTCTGCTCTTCAAAACTTAAAGAACCCTGATTCCATTTTTCGACTAAGATTTTTACGTCTTTCATCACTTCTTCCGGATTCGGAGTTTTGTTTTGCAACGCCTGCGGATGAGATTTCGGATGGTCATCTTTTTCAATCGTTCTGTTGATGATTCCTTCGAGAATTTCAATCTGTTCTTCGGTGTCCCAAATATGTTTCAGCACCCATAAATCTGATAAAATCGCTTCGTTTCTGCCACAAATTAAAGCACTTGCGGCGATAAGGTTCTGCAATTTTACGGCTCTACGGTCGGAAATGGCAATTCCTGTATTTCGGAGACTGATGATGGTGTTTAAATAAACTTCGTAAATGGGTCTTAGATCTACTGTTTTACACAAATCCTGAAGTTCTTTTATTTCGTGGGAAAGAATTTCGGGAGTTTCTGTTTCGATATTATTTTCCAGTTTTCTTCCGGCTAAAAGTACCTGATGAAGAAGGTCGGGATGTACATAATCTACATTAATTCTGATGAGAAAACGGTCGAACAAGGCGTTCAATGCTTCGTCTTCGGGAAGAACGTTACTCGCTCCCACGAACATGAGCGCAGGAAGGTGTTTGGTTTCTTTTCCTCTTTTAAAAATCTTTTCATTTAAAGCCATCAACAGGGAATTCAGAATGGCTGAATTAGCATTGAAAATCTCATCCAGAAAAACCATGGATGCTTCGGGCATCATTCCTTCGGTGTTTGTTAATAATTCTCCTTCTTTTAATTTTCTAATATCAAAAGGGCCGAAAATTTCGTTGGGCTCTGTGAAACGGGTTAATAAATATTCGAAGTTTTTTCCGTCTTTCACTGTTTTTGCCAATGTTCTTACAATGGCAGATTTTGCGGTTCCGGGAGGTCCGTACAAAAAGGCGTTTTCTCTCGCCAGAAGACAGATTCCCAATAAATCGACAACATCATTTTTTCCGACAAAGGTTTCTTTAACGTGGTTAAGAACGGTGTTTAATTTTTCTATATTTTGAGTCATTTGTTTTTATGTTATTTTTCTTTTTTGATGAAAACTTTTGTTTTTTTAACACAAAGCCCGCAAAGTTTCTTTTAACTACTAGCTGTTTTTAAGTTCGCAAAGGCGTTCTACTTAGGAAAGAGAACAAAGGTTAGTTTTCTGTTGTTTTTAATTCTTTCCAAAATACATCTTTATGCAGTCCAAATTCAGCAATTAACAACTGATTGAGGTAAGGAATTTCAGCAAGCTGATAGGATTTTTTTTCTACAATTCTTTCCAGATAGAGCTTTCGGTAGGTGTTGTCTTTTAATTCTTCTTCCCAGTTGATGTCTTCGAGATCGAGATCAAATCCTACTGCTGAATAGTGAAATTGTTTCAGAATATTTTCCAGCATTTTCACCAAAGCATCTTCCGGATCTGAAACCTGTAAAGCAGAAACAATCTGTGGTAAAAACCGGAGTGATAAATCCGCAGATAATATGGCTGAAATGTCTCTTTTTCCATTAAAAGAGGGGATTAATTTGTTTAAATCTTTAGCCGTATTTTCTCTTATTAAATGAAGCTGCGCACTGTGATAGACAACTTTTGCAGCCCAGACTGCTGTTTCTGTATCGCAGACAAGTGTGTCGGATAAAAATTCAAGCCTTTCTTTCTCAAACTCAGCCTGAAAATAATCTGCGGCATCCTGCTCTTCTTTTTTGGAAATTTCATGAATATCTGAAAAAATGGTAATGCATTCTTCTTTTCGAAGCAGAAATAAAGTGTCTAAAAAAGCTGATTTTTTTTCGATCATCTAACAAAAATAAAAAATATTCTTTTCGAATTGAAAATTTTGAAGGTAAGTTGATTATAAATCTTTAATTAAAAAACCATTGTTCAAGGATTAAGAAATCACAATTTTATATCTTTGCCCTTTCAAATAAAAAATTATGAGTATCCACATCAGTGCAAAAAAAGGAGAAATTGCTAAAGTTGTTTTACAACCCGGAGATCCGCTGCGTGCCAAATACATTGCGGAAAACTTTTTGGAAGATGCTAAACTGGTAAGCCAGACCAGAGGAATTTTATATTACACAGGTTTATATAAAGGGAAAGAAATCTCTGTGGGAGCAAGTGGAATGGGCTTTCCAAGCATCGGAATTTACTCTTTTGAACTTTTTACAGAGTATGATGTAGATACGATCATCAGAATCGGAACCTGCGGTGCGTATACCACAGATCTGAAAGTGTATGATCTTCTGAATGTGGAAAATGCAGCCAGTGAAAGTACCTACGCAAAATTCGCATGGGGAATTGAAGAGGAAAGCATTTCTCATCAGGGAAATATCTTCAATACCATCAACGAAACGGCAAAAGAAATGTCTTTAACGGCAAAAGCGACGAACATCCACAGCAGCGATATTTTTTACAGAAAAGATCCTGCAGTTCCTGCAATTGCCACAAAATATAACTGTCCGGCGGTAGAAATGGAAGCTTTCGGATTGTTTGCCAATGCTAAGCATTTAGGAAAAAATGCGGCAACGATTCTTACGGTTTCGGATATTATTCCTACGCACGAAAATATTTCGGCTGACCAGAGAGAAAAGGCTTTGAAACCAATGATTGAATTAGCTTTGGAATCAGCTTGGAAAAGTATTTAACGAAAAATAAAATTCATTAAAAAAGAGCTTTGCATTAATTTGTAAAGCTTTTTTTATATCCTGAAAAAATTTCGTTTGTATTGACGCATATTATCAAAAGTATATCATTCATTCATAAAAACTTCCAGAAAACCGATCAAGTTTTTTCCGCCATGACTCCAGCGAATTCCGTGACCGCCTTTTTCCCGGACTTCATACACCAATTCATGTTTGTGATGAAAAAAAACATTCCACCATGTTTTATTGTCGAGAATATAATTTATTTTTTCCATTACCATTTGCTGTTTCTGCTGATTGTTTCCTTTTACTTCACCCCAAAATTGATCATCCATTCTACCAACGTGCTTTTCCCAGGCTCTTTGTGCAGTGGTAATTTCATCATTAAAAGGTTTTTCGCAGGCTTCAATTAACAAATTTCTCAACGGCGGAATTGCATTTTCATCACGAATACTTGCAGAAGTTAATCTCTGCCCTAAAATATTCAGCCAATGTTCGAAAGGAATTTCCTCTAAATGTTTTGCTTTAATTTTAGCTGAATTTTCAGATTTTAAAATCGTGATGAATTTATTAAAGCTTTCATCACGATCGATTTTAAGTTCTTCATTAAAAAAAGGCAAATCCCAATCTACATTTTGATCTTTAAATTTTTGAATATTTTTACTTAAAATTTCTAAATGTTCTTCAGCTAAAATCGCCTCATATTTTTCTTTCCACTCAACGGAAAAGAACGAAATATATCTTTCAAATAAATTCATCATTAAAACATTTTCACAAGATTAACGGGAAGTTTTTCTTCATCAATTAAATATCCTAAAAGATTGAACCAGTTTCTAAAGTGATCTAAAATCCATGCATCGGAAGAAACAGTAATTTCTGCATTTTCAACTAAAAATTTATCAGGATTAAATTCCAATTCAACTTCCCAATTAAGATGATTTTCTATCGCAAAATCTAAGATTATTTGTTTGATTCTTCCACTGTTGGAAACCGGTTTATCAAAAACCCAGATTAATTTTTCAACTTTAGCTTTTTTAAAAAATGTGGCAATCCATTCAATCGAAGCAAAGGTCTGATTGACTCTTTTATACGTTCCGAAAACTCCTGAAAGATCCCGAAAACAACCATCAACACCTTCAAAAATATAAGCTCCCGAAAGCAAACTTTCCAATAAAATTAAAACATTAAAACCATCAAGATAAACGGTTTTATTATTTAAATCAGAAACGGTAAGCTGTTTTGATTTTCTATTCTGAATTTGATTTTCTGATGCTGAAGCACCACGAACTGCCTGAATCTGTCGGGTTTTCAACCGATAATGATTTCCTACCAATTCCGACGAAGCTTTTTCCGCAAAACCTCTACTCAATAGATATTGCATATCCTGAACTGCCGATTTCAGCTTGTTCAATTGCTTTTCGGAACCGAATAACGAATCGTCTCCTGTATTTTTCCCTCGGTTTCTGCTGTTTTCCAAATGTTGAGTTTTTCTTGTAATTTAATTTGTATATGATTTCACATTAAAAAATCTGACCAAAATTAATAAACTGTTTGTATGATTCTCCACATATTTCCAAACTAATTTAAAACTAACCCTCTTTTTATGATAGATTTTCTGAAAATGTTTAATACATCAAAATGAGAATTTAACTTTCTGTTCTTTATATAGATTTAAAATCATGATTTGTTTTAAAATTAACTATAAAATGCAATATTAATCATCACAATAGGTAGAATTTGATTAAATTTACAAGAATTCCGTAAGGAGTAACGAAGGAAAAATTAATGTTAGTCCAGAATATCTATGACAAAGAAGAATGCCACGATTTATGACATTTCAAAGAAGCTGAATATAAGTGTGGCAACTGTTTCCAGAGCATTGAATGACAATCCCAGAATCAGTCAGGCAACCAAAGAACTTGTAGTAAAAACCGCAAAGGAAATGAACTACAAGCAGAATAATCTTGCGAAAGCTCTGAAAAGCGGTGAAACAAAAAACATAGGAATTATTGTTCCGTACATTAATACCAATTTTTTCTCCTCAGTCATTCGTGGAATAGAAGAAGAACTTTCTCCTCACGGTTATCATGTGATTATCTGCCAAAGCCATGAGGATATACTCACTGAAAAAAAACACCTCAATACGTTGCTGAATGCACAGGTTGACGGAATCTTCATGTCGGTTTCCAGAACTACCATTGACACGGAACACATACAGCATATTCTGAATACAACCAATACTCCTATCATATTTTTTGACAGGAAGAAAGATATTCCGGGAATAAGTACCGTAACGATAGACGACTACAAAGGCGGTTATATGGCAACCGAACACTTAATAGATGAAGGATATAAAAATATCTGTCATTTTGCGGGAGACCAAAATCTTGAGATTTACCAAAATCGTTTAAGAGGCTACAAACAGGCTTTACTTGACCATCAGTTTCAGGTAAAAGAAGAAAATATTGTTTTCACAGGAAGTTCCATCGATGCCGGAATAGACGCCGTGAAAAAACTTTGGAGCAGCACATCTGTTCCCGATGCCATTTTCTCAGCCAGTGATTCTACAGCATTAGGAGCTTGTCAGGAACTTAAAAAACGTAAAATAAAAATTCCGCAGGAAGTTGCTGTTATTGGTTTTTCTAACGAACCTTTTACTCAGTTTATGGAACTTCCGATGAGTTCTGTGGATCAGACTCCTGTTTTAATGGGAAATATGGCAGGACAGGTGTTTCTGGATCATATTAAGGATAACTTTTCAGGTGTTTCTATTGAAAAGAAAGTGGTTTTGGCTCCGAAGATTATTGTTCGTAAGTCTTCGAAGAGGAAGTAGATTTCTTTTGAAGATGTTATTTAAATACACCACCCCGTCTTCATTCTTTGAATGAATCCACCCCTCCGGAAGAGGGGAATTTTTGTGACGTATTGATCACTGTGGTTATTCAAATTAAAAATGTAAGACAAATATTCAATAAAAAATCTACATTGTAAAAGTTCCCCTCCTTTGGAGGGGTGGTGAAAATTCGAAAGAATTTTTGACGGGGTGGTCTTATTTTTTCTACTTTAGTTTTCCCAAGATAAAAACACACGATTTTATATAAACAGTATTAACCTTTAAAATCAAAAATGATGGGATTAACGAATCTGAACTCCGTTTATTTGAGCAGTGCAAAGATTACTGCAGCACAGGATGCCATCGCGGCTCTTGAAACAGCACTTGCTGAAATCAATTTTAACCTTTCCGCTGAAGACCGTAAACGTTACGGAAGCATCAACGAGCAAAATAAGCTCTTTGTGAACAAAGTTTACGACTACAACAGCAGTCAGCCCAACCTGAGTTCTCCCGAAGTCGACTGGGACGAATTCAACAGAGATCATACCTCCCGAAATAATATGGAAATGATGATCAGCAGGCTTGAAAGTATTATTACAAGACTTAAAAATTCCAAAACGCTGCATGATTACGACAATTATCAGTCGGCACTGGTAGACTATTCGTATACCACCTACAAAGCGGGAACTTCAGCACCGGGATTTGAAGACAAGTACAAAGATCTGAAACAGTTCTTCGTGAAAAATTCAACTTCTACTGCTCCCCCTGAAGAGAAAAAGTAAAACAGTACTACACAGATTACCCCTCCCAATTCTAAGGAGGGGTATTTTTATGCTTCGTCTTAATCTTTTACCTGTTCCGACACGCTTTTTAATGATGTCAAGGCGTTACTTACTGTTCTGGATACGTTCAGTAAAGATTCAGAGCGGTCGTTTAATCACCTCGATACGTCATTAAATGGTCACCCGACATCATCTACCCTCTCAGATACGTTCACGAAAGATTCGGAGGGGTCTTTTATCTATCCTGATCTATCTTTTACCTTTCCGGATAGGTTGCATGACCTATTCTAAGACTTACATTACCCCGCTGAAAATATCAGTAACCTCAATGGATGTTTGAGGAACGTGTCGGGATAGGTTGGGTAACGTGTCGGAACTTTTGTGGGACGTGTCGGGATGTATATTTTACGTATCGGGAGGGGCTAGGAACGGCAAATTTGAGTTTGGGAACGTGAACGATGTCGCGGATTTGCAATCCGTGACCTAAATATGCTATTAATGTTCTAAGCACGGATTACAAATCCGCGCTATCAGGTTACAAATCCACACTATCGAATCTGCGCTATCGAAAAAAATATTTTGTAAATTTAAACAAAAACACAAATGTCTACAAAATACAAAGCTTTAGATATTGATCAGGCTTACTTTATCACAATTACTACTGTCGGATGGGTTGATGTATTTACCAGATTATCACAAAAAATAGTAATTATAGAATCATTAAAGTATTGTCAGGCTCAAAAAGGACTCTCTATTTTTGCCTACTGCTTAATGTCAAACCATCTTCATTTATTTTGCAGAGCTGATGGGAAATATACGTTATCGGAAATCATGCGTGATTTTAAAAAATTTACTTCAAAAAAAATCATTGAAATCATACAGTCTGAAACTGAGAGCAGAAAAGAATGGATGCTGGATTATTTTAAAAAATCCTGCGAACATTTATCTCGTGAACAAAAATTCAAAGTTTGGCAGGATGGCTATCATGCAGAAGAAGTTTTTTCTAACAAATGGATTAAAGAAAAAATAAATTATATTCACCAAAATCCTGTGAAACAGAAAATTGTGACAGAACCTGAGCATTATTATTTCAGTAGTGCACGAAATTATGCAGACTTCGATAATCCTTTGGATGTTCTTGTGGTTTTTATGGGGTGAATAACTTGTATGGATTGCAAAAGTAATAATCTAGCTCTAGCTGTGTTGTAGTCACGGATTGCAAATCCGCGACATCGGGAGATCCTTTAGAGGAACTATTGAAAAAACAATTATTAGAAGAATGATATAGTATCAAAATAACCTTGACCAAAAACGGTCAAGGTTGATTACAAAAAGATATAAATTATGAATTTTTATATTTTTCTTTAGCTAGTTCCTTTTGACGATAGTATTCTAATTTTTCTTCGGGTGTCATTATTTCCAATTTTAATTCTCTGATCTCTTCTGCATTAGAATAATAT